>Ga0102589_1000278_pt1 | contig 123998 bp, 100 predicted proteins | sample AraplaMF_Col_mLB_FD_76858 | JGI IMG/M metagenome (GOLD analysis project Ga0102589, IMG submission 76858) | Arabidopsis root microbial communities from the University of North Carolina, USA - plate scrape MF_Col_mLB | ecosystem: Host-associated > Plants > Roots > Endosphere | place: USA...
ATACACGACCCTTCGCCCAGCCTGGATGATGATCGATGCCGAGGATCGTCGTATCGAGATCGGAAAGCGCATCGAGATCGATCAGGCCGGGGCTGACGAGCGCATTGCCAAAATCGATACGCTGGGCGACCTCTCCGGCAAATCCATGCCCAACAAAGACGATTTCGCCGTTTTCGAAAACAACCTCACCGTTTTTGAGCAGCCGGTGCGAACCGTCCCGGTGTCCGACAACCCAACTGGCTGTGAGCAACGTTCGCCCTTCCGGCCTTTCGCCAAGTTGCAACGAATTGAGAACGTCGCTCATCACGGCGCCTCCACAATGGCTTTGCCATCTCTCGCCGTAACGCGGCCGCCTTTGACGACCAGTGGCCGGGGGGCGATATCGACAACGGCTTGCGCCAGCGTTTCACCCGTCAAGAGGGTAAAGTCGGCAGCGCAGCCGATATCCAGGCCGTAATCTTCAATGCCCATGACATCGGCGCCGCCCTTGGAAACGACATGGAGCACATGAGCAAGTTCGATATCCGAACGCAGGCCGTTTTTCATGCCGATGATCTTGGCGCGATCCAGCATATCCGGCTGTCCCCACGGACCCCATGTATCGCGGATACCATCACAGCCACCGCCAACGCGCACACCTGCCTCCTTGAGGCGCATGATCGATGGCACGCTTGCCGATGGCGCACCCGTGGTCAGTATGGCGACATCAAGCCGCGCAATCTCGTCGATCAGCCTGCCGACGCGAAGATAGTCATTCATACCGAGCGCGAAGGCGTGGCTGATGGCAACGTTGCCCTGCATGCCGTTCGCCCGGATGCGCTCGAAGATGAGTTCCATGGTGAAGGCGCCGAGGTCGGCTGCTTCGTGCAGATGAATATCGATCGGCACGCCGTGTTTTGTCGCGAGCTGAAAAAGAATGTCCAGCTGACCCTTCGGATCGCGGTCGATGCCACAGGGATCGATGCCGCCAAGCACCTCGCAGCCCTGCTTTAAGGCTTCATCGAGAAGCTCCACCGTGCCGGGCATGACCATGACGCCCGATTGCGGAAAGGCCACGACCTCGATGTCGATAATGCCATCAAGCTTTTCGCGGGTTTCCCAGATGCCTTCGACCAGCTTCAGCCCATGGGTCGGGTCGATATCGACGTGGCTGCGAATATGGGTGCCGCCATTGGCCGCAAGCCCGATGGCATGGCGCATGGACTGGCGATGCGGATCGATGCCGATCTGAACGCGGTTTTCCCGCTCGAAATCGATCCGCTCTCGCAGGATGGCAGCACGATTGTTGACGTGCCAGGGCATGCCCCACGTCGTCTTGTCCAGATGCGTATGGGCATCGATAAGACCGGGGACGGCAATTGCTCCCTTGCCATCCTCAATCGGCATGCCGGGTTCGGCGTCGAACTTTCCGAAGCCGATAATCTTGCCGTTCCTGATCATGATATCGCAGGCTTCGCCCGCCATGGGCCGTACGTTGCGAAGAAGAAGATCGTGCATGGAACTCACCTCAGTTTTGGATTGAGCGCATCGCGCAGCCAGTCACCCAGAAGGTTGACGGTGACGACGAGCAGGCAGAGTTGGAAGACAGGGAACAGCACGATCCACCAGGAGCCGGAGAACAGGAACTGGTTGCCGATGCGGATCAATGTGCCGAGCGACGGCTGGCTGGGCGGCATTCCGATGCCGAGAAAGGACAGGGTTGCTTCGGTAAGGATCGCCATGCCGAAATTGAGCGTCGCGGCGACCATGATCGGCGTCAGCGTATTGGGCAGGATATGCGCCGCCATGATGCGGCGGGCGGGGACGCCGATCAGCTTTGCCGCCTGAACATAGTCCTTGCCAGTTTCGACGATGGCCTGGGCGCGCACCGTACGGGCATATTGCACCCATGCGGAAAGCGCGATGGCGAGAATGAGCACGGCAGATGCCCCAACCTCCCGCAGATTGTCGGGCAGCATCTGGCGGACGACAGTGGAGACGAGGATCGCCACGAGAATGGTCGGGATGGAGAGCGTGATGTCACCGATGCGCATCAGGAGGCCATCGGCAAAACCACCGAAGTACCCCGCCACCAGACCTGCGGTCATGCCTATGACGAGCGAAAGCAGCACGGAGGCAACGCCGATGACGATGGAGATGCGTGTGCCGTAAAGAATGGCCGAAAGCATGTCGCGTCCCTGCGTATCGGTTCCCAAGAGAAACGGCCATTCGCCGCCCTCCTGCCAGATCGGCGGCAGCTCGGCCTGCCACATGTCGAGCGATGCGCCATCATAGGGATTCTGGGGTGCAATCCACGGCGCGAAGACAGCGGCGAGGATGAGGATTGTCAGGATGAGCGCGCTGATCTTTGCCGATTTGCTGCGGCTGAAGGACCAGTAGAGATCGCTGTCACGCATGCGACTGAAAAGCGACCGGCGGGCGGATTTTTCCGTTTGCGAAAGGTCTGTCATGAAACCGGCTCCCTTCGGTTAGCGCGCGGCGCGCAGACGCGGATCGATGACCGCATAGGCGATATCGACGAACGTGTTGAGGACAACGAAGATGAAGGAGATGATGCAGAGATAGGCCGCCATGACGGGGATATCGAGGAAGGTGACCGCCTGAATGAACAGCATGCCCATGCCCGGCCACTGAAACACCGTTTCCGTGATGAGCGCGAAGGCGATAAGCGAACCGACATTCATTGTCGTCAGCGTTACAACAGGCATCAGACAGTTACGCAGCGCATGACGGAAGTAGATCCGCCAGCGTGGGATACCGCGGGCCCGTGCAAATTTCACGAAATCGAACCGCAGAACTTCAAGCATTTCCGCCCGCACCAGACGCATGACGAGGGTGATCTGATAAAGCGAAAGGGCAATGGCCGGAAGAATGAGGGCCGCGCGTCCGGATGACGTCAATAGCCCCGTCGACCACCAGCCGAGCTGGACGACATCCCCGCGACCGAAGGCCGGTGCCCAGCCGAGGGAAACGGAAAAGACCAGAATGAGTAGGATGCCGACAACGAAGCTCGGCAGCGAAACGCCGACAATCGACAGGAATTGCAGGCCCTCCGTATACCACTTCCCGCGCCGGATCGCCGTCAGAACGCCAAGAGGCAGGCCGACGACCAGCGATATGACGGTGGCAACCAGCACCAGCTCAAGTGTTGCAGGGAACCGTTCGGCGATCAGCGGCAGCACCTGCTGCCCATTGCGGTAGGAAACACCGAAATTGCCCTCCGCCGCGTCTTTGACGAACCGCAGATATTGGGTCGGCAGGCTGTCATTGAGGCCCAGCCGTTCACGTAGCGCGGCACGATCTTCCTGCGAGGTCTGTTCGCCGACCATCAGTTCGACGGGATCGCCCGCCAGCCGAAAAATGAGAAAGGCGAGAAGCGCGACGGAAAGCATGACGAGCACGGCATTTCCCAAACGCTTGATGATGAAAACCAGCATTGTTACCTCTCGGACGCGAGCCTGAGCCACGCGGGCTTTCAGGTTCGATCACTCTCTTCCAGAGATGGGCCAAAGATTTCACGGCCTGACTTAGCCGCAACGACATACAACTTTGTCGACAATTTCGACGCGGATTCACCCTGATCCCGGACCGGTTAACCGCCAAGCAACTGAGGCGCTCGGCCTGGGCCGGCGCCTCAACAACGCGTCTTACTTGTCGACCTGGGTCAGCCAATGGCGTGGCTTGTTGTCGGCACGGAAGTCGACACTTTTGACCTTTGCCAGCATAGCCCAGGCAATCGGCTGCTGGTGCAACGGCACGAGCATGGTCTCGTCCTTGGCGATCTTCAGCGCAGCTTCTTCAAGCGCCAGGCGCTTCGTATTGTCCTGCTCCTGCGCCGCCTGCGCGACAAGCTTGTCAATTTCCGGGTTGGACCAGCCGCCATAATTGGAGACGCCCATAGCACCCTTGCGGGTCGAGAGGATTTGCGACAGCATCGAGAAGGCGTCCAGCGTCGGCTCGTTCGCCCAGCTGAGGTTGAACACGTCAGCCTTGCCGCCATTGCGCTTGGGTGACTGCACCGAACGTGGCGCAATATCGATGGTCGGCTGGAAACCGCCGCGCTTCAACATGTTGGCAACGCCCGAGCAGATATCCTCCTCATTGACGCTCTCGTCATTCATGCAGGTATAGGTGAAGGCGAGGTTCTTCATCCCGGCATCGGCAAGCAGCTTCTGCGCCTTGGCCGGATCGGCCGGTTCAAAGGTATCAAGCGACTTGGCGTAGCCCGCAATTTCGGGCGCGATCAGCGAGCCAGAAGGTCTTGCAAGACCACGCATGACTTTCTTGTTGATCAGGTCTCGATCGATCGATGCTTCGAAGGCCTGACGGACGCGCAGATCATTGAAGGGGTTTGGCTGACCGTTTTCCAGTTTTTCGCGGCGGTTGAAGCCGATGAAGAGCGTGCGAAGCTCGGTGCGTTTCTTGACCGAGATATTGGGCGAGGATTCCAGGCGCGGCAAATCCTGGATCGGAGCGGAATCGATCAGGTCGATTTCACCCGACAGCAGGGCCGCAACGCGTGTCGCAGCAGATGCAATAGGCACGAATTCGATGCGGTCGAGATTGTGCTTCTTCTGGTCCCACCAGCCTTCATTCGCAACGAGAACAGTTTTGCTGTCCGGAACGCGGCTCTCCAGCTTGAAGGGGCCGGTCCCATTGGTGTGCATGGTGGTGTAGCCATCAACCTTCGACGCGAAGTCGGTAGGCTTCTCGCTATTGTTATCTTTCAACCACTTGGCGTTAAAAATGAAGATGTTGGTTATGTCGTTCAGAAAGAGCGAGGTAGGCGCGTTTACATCGAGGTCAACCGTGTAGTCGTCGACCTTTTTGACGCCAGCGTAAATCGGAATATTGCCACGCAGCGGCGAGGTTGCGTCCGAAGCGCGTGTGAAAGATGCGACGACGTCATCGGCGGTAAAGTCTGCGCCGTCATGGAACTTCACACCCTTGCGCAGGGTGAAGCGCCACGTCTTACCGTCAATCAGCTTCCACTCGGTGGCAAGTGCGGGCTCTATCTGAAAATCCGGCGCGTAGCGAACGAGGCCCTCGTAAATATGGTTCAGAAAAGCCAGGTTGGACGTCGACGGCACCGAATAGGGGTCTAGTGAATAAAGATCGGCGCGACCGCCCCAGCGAAGGGTCTCGGCATTGGCGGGAACGGCAATGGCGGCGGCAGCCATGGCCGCCAGGACGAAACTTCTGATACGGGACATTTGATCCCCCCTTTTTTATAAATCGTTGAAAGACCGCAAGGCGGTCCGGTCTGGCAGAGGGAGTATTGTTTCGCCCAGGCTTATTGTCAATAATATTGTTGACAATTATCGTACTCAAAATCGTATGTTTTTGGATACGGGCTGAAATTCAGGGAGGACGAAATATGACAGGCTTTCTGCTGCTGCACGGAACGATCGTCACGGTCGACAGAGAGAGACGCATGATTGAAGACGGCGGATTGGCCGTCGAGGGCGACAGGATTGTCGACATCGGCGCTGCGCAAGATCTCCAGTCTCGCCACACCGACAAACAAAATATCGACTGCCGGGGAAAGCTGATCATCCCCGGCCTGATCGATGCTCATGGCCATGCCGGCCACGCGCTTCTTCGCAGCATTGCAGCGGACACCAATGCAATGTGGATGAAAATCATCACCCCCACCTATTATCACTATGTGACTCGCGATTACTGGTATGCGGACGGGTTGATTTCCGGCATTGAACGGTTGCGCGCCGGGGTAACGACCGGGGCCAGCATCATCACCTCGATGCCGCGCGCGGATGACCCCGTCTTCGCCATCAATCACGCCCGCGCCTATAGCGAACTCGGCCTTCGCGAAATCATCTGCGTTGGGCCTTCGGGCCTGCCTTGGCCGCATCAGGTTACGCGGTGGGAGAGCGGTTCGCCTGAGCGTCGCGACGTGAGCTTCGACGAGATGATGGAGGGCAGCGAAGCTGTGATCGAAGCATTGCACGGCAGCACCGATGGCCGCATCAGCGTTTTCCTGACGCCTTTCACCATCGTGCCTTCGGTCGAACCATCAAATGCATCGACACCCGATCAGGCTGTGAAACTGACCGAAGGCGACAGGATGCAGGCCCGCCGGATACGAGAGATGGCGCGCAAGACAGGAGTCAGGCTTCATTCTGACGCCTTTGCCGGGCAAATCCGCATGGCGTTCCAGGACAAGGAAAATGCCCTGCTCGGCCCTGACATTCACCTTCAGCACTGCTGGGGCATCTCCCATGACGAGATCGACATCTTGGCGCAAACCGGCACCCGCGTGACCCACGCGCCACCGGGCCGCGCGACCCCCATCATTGACATGATGTCGAAAGGCATTCGTGTCGCCATCACCACCGATGGTGCAGCCCCGAGCCGCCATTTCGACATGTTGCAGACGGCGCGCCTGGCACAGTTCACGCAACATCTCCTGCATAATCACGACCGCTACCTGCTTCCGCCCGGCAAGATATTTGAGATGATCACCATCGATGCCGCCCATGCCATCGGCATGGAGGACGAGATCGGTTCGCTCGAAATCGGCAAGAAGGCTGACGTCGTCATCATCGATATGCGCAAACCGCATCTCATGCCCATGTGGATGCCTGTTCATCGGTTGGTGCATCAGGTTCTTGGAAGCGATGTCGACACCGTATTTGTGGACGGCAAACTGCTGATGGAAAACGGACGGGTGCTGACGGCAGATGTCGATGCTGCCATTGCCTTTGGCCAGCAGGAAGCAACGGCGCTGGCGGAGCGGGCTGGCCTGAAAGCACATATGCATGATCCCGGCTGGGGCCGGCTGCTGCGCACATTTGACGAACCGGTGCACCCTCCGCGTCCCCCGGAAGATGCAGGCTACCGCGCGGGCGAGCATGGACTCGATCAGAACCAATAGAACAACAGGCTACGGCAAATCCTCATTTGGAATACCGTGAGCTTCACGACAAAAACTCCCCGGCCTGGAGTGGACCGGGAAGCAAACCTGACATCATGTCAGGAACTTTGACTGGAGCTAGTGGCTCACCTGTCCGGGAACAGGGTGGATCTGAGTTGCCTAACCCAACTATATTTTTTATTCAGAGGATCAGAACGAACGCTCGAGACGAACGAAACCGGTCCAAGCCTCAGGCTTCTTTTCGACGTCGAGGTAGTTCGCCGCCAGCCTCGTGGAGAGGCCGTCGGTGATCTTGTAATCGACCGTCAGACCGGCCTTCCAGGCATCGTTGTTCGAGAAATTATCCCAGGAAGCGAGGCCATAGCTGCCGTAATACTGAACGCCGGGAGTGATCTTCAGCTTGTCGGTTGCCTTGAGGGCGTAGGATGCAGCAACGGCCCATTCGGAAACGTTGTAATACGCGTTTGCACCGGAAGCCCAGACACCAGCCAGAGCGAGCGTGCCCGGACCAACGCCAGCTTCTGCGATCAGGCGAACGGCACCATTCTCACGATCGGTGTCATAACCGCCGATAAGAGCGAAGGATACGCTGTCGAACTTTGCACCAACGCCGGCAGCTACGCCCACATTGTTGTCGCTCTTGTTGAAGGAGCCAACAGAAATGCCTTCCAGCTCGTCAACCGAAACGCCAGCCCAGAACGAACCTGCGTCATAGGTGTAACGAATGGAGTTGAACTTGGAGTTCGACGACAGTTCGTCGGTTTCACCACCAATACCATCGTCCCACCAGCTGGTGAACTTACCAACCTTGAGGCCGGCGAGTTCAATGAAGGCCTGGTCAACGAAAACCGCCGAACCCTTATCATTGGAATTGGTCGCAGAAGCGGCTGCCGATCCGGTGTCAGCATTGCCCTGGAAGCCGATGAAGCCACGAAGAGCACCGAGCTCGGTGTCGGTGCGGGTGTCAACTTCGAACTGCGCACGTGTGAAGGAATCCCAGTCGGACTTGCCGGATTTATCGCGACCGAAGTCAGTCTGGAAACGCACGTAGCCCTGGAACTTCAGGCAGGTTTCGGTGCCTGGGATGTAGAAGAAGCCGGCGCCGAAAGCGTCGCAAACGCGAACGTATTCCAGGGGCTCAGGCTCAGCAGCGACGATAGCGTCGGCAGCGTGAGCGCCGGATACTGCTGCGAGGGCCGCAGCGGAGCCGATGAGAAGGCTCTTGATGTTCATTTGAATCTCCAGTCAAAAATTTTTCAACGAGTGCGCAAATTTGAGGGCTGGTCTTTCCCTGCCGCCCGCCTCCCCTGCGCTGACTAAGCAAATGACAGGAATCATCAGCGACTCGCAATTCAAATCGTCAAAATCGAAATACCGATAAAGTATTGATCAGAATGTCGTAGTAAAATTACAACAAATTAAAAGCTGTAAATAAAGTAATTAATTTATTTATTCTATCTTTTTATGCTAAATTGCTGATGCATTATTTTATAATATACTCAATCTAAGCAGGTGGACGGCACGGTGTCGCCGGACCGCGAAAGCTGCGACTTATGCTGCCGTGGGAATGTTGCTGTTGGGAAACAAGAAAAGGCGATGACAGGAAATGCCGGCCACCCAGGTCGGGGCGCACGTCCGTTCTTAAATGGTCAGCAATGTGCCGCAATTTAGCAGCTGGCTTCGGATGCCCCGTTTGGGAAAATCGAGCTTTGCGCCAGCATGGCCGCGATCGCCTGAGCGGGCACCGGCGGGCTGAAATAATAGCCCTGACCACAGGGGCACCCGGCGTCCCGCAGAAATTTCGACTGCTCACCGGTCTCCACGCCTTCGGCGATGACATCGATACCCAGCGAGCTGGCAAGCTGGATCATGATCGAGACGATGGCACTGTCCTTGGCATTACCAGGCAGGTGGGCGAGGAAGGAGCGGTCGATCTTCATGCAGGAGAGAGGAAAGGTCTTGAGCATACCGAGGCAGGAGTAACCGACCCCAAAATCATCCAGCGCGAGGCTCACCCCTATGTCCTTGATGGCCCGCATGATGCGCACGGATGCGTCAACGTCCTGAATGATGAGCGTCTCAGTGATTTCGATTTCCAGAAGCGATGCCGGAAGTCCGGTTTCCTTCAGCGCGGCCCTTATCTGTTCCACCAGCCCGCCCTGAAACTGCCGCGGCGAAATATTGACCGCCATCTTGACGGGCGGAAGCCCGGCGGCCGCCCATGCCTGCGCCTGATGACAGGCCTTACGCAGGATGCTTTCGCCGAGTTCGACGATCAGGCCGGTTTCTTCCGCAAGTCCGATGAATTCCGAGGGAGCAAGCAGACCTTCCGTCGGGTGCTGCCAGCGCACCAGCGCTTCCACACCATTCATTACGCCGCTCGCAAGATTGATCTGCGGCTGGAAGTGCAGCACGAACTCGTCGCGCGTTACGGCCTTGCGCAGTTCCTCGATGCGGTTGACCTTCTTTTTCAGATCCTCCGCCATGTTGGGGGTGAAGGTGGCAATCTTGTCACGCCCGCTATGTTTGGCTTCATACATGGCAAGATCGGCGGCCGCGACGATCTCCGCCGTGTTCTTTCCATGCTCCGGGAAAAACGCCATTCCGATGCTGCATGTGACCTTGATATCGTAATTGCCGATACGCAGAGGTTGTGAAACAGCAGCGCGGATGCGGTGCAGCCGGGTTTCGACATCCTCTTGGCGTACGTCAAGAACGATGACGAATTCATCGCCGCCAACCCTCAGAACCAGATCGCTTTTACGCAGCGCTCTGGCAATGCGCGACGCGGTCTTTGAAAGAAGCGCGTCCCCGATGCTGTGGCCGAGCGTATCGTTGATTTGCTTGAAATTGTCGAGATCAAGAAAGCAGACGGCCACCCTTCCCTTCGTTTTCCCGGCCGTCTCCAATATTTCAGGTAGCCTGGTATCGAGAAAACGGCGGTTCGGCAGCCGGGTCAGCATATCGTGATCGGCGAGAAACGCGATGTGTTCCGCTGCCCTCTTTCGGTCAATGGCAAGGCCCGCCATGCGCGCCGCCGCGCCGATGAACTCGAGGAGCGCGGGATCCGGCAGACGGCCGGCCAGCATACACCAGACGAAACCGTGCGCCTTGCCTCCGCTTTCGGGGATATCGAAACTAAAGGCCACATCTTCGGCGGAGTGGGTTAGGCCGTCGGGGTCGCTGACGCTGGAGAGAAGGGCGATCAGTCCCTTTTGCTGCGCCAGAGCCGGCGAAACATAAACGGACGGTTCTCCCTCCGCAGCATCGAATACCCGCACGGCGCAGGCCAGTCCGGTTGCCAGATTTTCAATAGCCTTGACGAATTCTTCGAGAAAATCCTCGATGCGGGCGGCCGCGACAATCATTTCGAGAATATGCGCCTGTGCCTGAAGCAGTCTTTCCGACGCTTTTTTCTGGGTGATATCCCGCGAGGCGCCGACCACACCGATGATGTTGCCCGCCTTATCCCTAAGCGGCACGCGGGACATCATGAGCCAGCGATCAACATCGCCACGCATGGCGCGTTCTTCATATCCAAGATCCGCCTTGCCAGTACGCATCACGCGCGATTCGGTATCGGGAATGCCGGCGATATTCGCCGCTTCCCCGTGAATCTCGTAGTCGGTGAGCCCGATAAGCTGCTCGACCGTGTCAAAACCGTTCTCATTGACGATGGCACGATTGGCGAAAAGGAAGCGCCCTTCCAGATCCTTGGCGTAAATGAAATCCGGCACGTGATCGATCATCGCTTCCAGAAGGGCGTGCCGGTCAGATGGATTGGTGTTTTCGCTAACGGCAGCGGAGGCTGACGCGGCACTCCTGCGAGTTTTTCGCGACATCCGGGCCTGCTCGGGTGTCTTCGGGCCTTTGGAACGCACCACTCCGCCTCACTGCTTTATAAGAAAGCAGAATAGTAGGATTATACATATTATATAAATGTGAACGGCGGGTCGAAACGAGGCCTAAATCGCCGTCTTTCCGAGACCGAGAACATATCGGTGGATGCGTTACGCAAAACGGCGCGGACAAAATCGCGCCATAACATTGTCCCGTGTTCAGAAATTGTATCACACGACAGGTGTCGGCAATTCCTGACCAGCAAAATGCGCGTCAAGATTGGCGAGAACCAGATCTGCCATGGCACGCCGGGTTTGGTGCGTGCCGCTGCCGACATGCGGGGCAAGCGTGACCGTATCGAAGGCAAACAGCGCTTCGGGCACGCGCGGCTCTTCTTCGAACACATCCAGCGCCGCGCCGCCGATCATACCTTTCGATAGCGCCTCGATGAGCGCCTTCTCATCCACCAGCGAACCGCGCGCCACGTTGACGAGTATGCCCTGCGGCCCTAGTGCCCTCAGCACATCGGCATTGACGATGTGCCGTGTTTCGGCGGTGGCAGCGGCGGCGATGATAAGGACGTCGCAATTGGCAGCAAGGTCCTCTATACTGCCGTAATAATCATAAGCGACCTCACGTCGGCTTCTGGCGGTGTAGGATATCTTCCCGTCAAAACCCTCCAACCGCTTTGCGATCGCCTGACCGATGCGGCCAAGGCCGAAAATGCCGTAGCGGCGACCGGCCACCCGTGTGGAAAGGCCCATGTCGCCCTTCAGCCATTGACCGGTGCGGACATATTGGTCCGCCTGCGGCAGCTTTCGCGCCTGTGCCAGTATGAGGCCCAGCGCAAGGTCGGCCACATCCGCCGTCAGCACGTCGGGCGTATTGGAAACATGAACCCCCCGTTTTCTGGCTTCAGCCAGATCAACCTTGTCGAAACCCACCCCATTAATGGCGACAATTTCAAGGCTGGGGAGCGCAGCACCTATATCCGCAGGCAGACCGATATGGCCGCCCGTGACAACGCCGCGGATTGCGCCGCCGTGGCTGGCTAGGAAAGCAGCTTTGTCTGCGGCTTCAAACAGGCGATGTACCGTAAAGCGCTGCGCGAGTTCTTCTTCCAGTGCCGGGATGAGCGGGCACAGTTGCAGGATTTCAGTGGTCATGGATTTTCCTTTGAGCCGGTGAACTACTTCACATCGGCCTTGACGAATTGCCGGAGTTCCGGCGTTTGCGGATTGGCAAAGAGTTCGGAAGAACGGCCCTCTTCCCAGATCTTGCCCTTGTGCATGAAAATGGTTTGCGTCGCCACGCGGCGCGCGAAGGCCATTTCATGGGTGACGAGGATCATGGTCATGCCGTCCTTGGCGAGGTTTTCCATGACGGTCAGCACTTCCTCGGTCAGTTCCGGATCGAGCGCCGAGGTCACTTCGTCGAACAGCATCACTTTCGGCCGCATGGCGAGCGAGCGGGCAATGGCGACGCGCTGCTGTTGGCCGCCGGACAGCTGGTCGGGATAGGAATCGAACTTCTCCGAAAGGCCGACCAGCTGCAGGACTTCGCGGGCGATATCCTTGGTTTCCGATTTCGCCACATCCTTGACGATGCGCGGCGCGAGCATGATGTTTTCGCCGACCGTCAGGTGCGGGAAAAGATTGTAGCTCTGAAACACAATGCCGACGTCGGTGCGCAGCTTGCGCAGCGCCTTGGCATCTTCGCCGATCGCATGACCGGCGATTTCTATGCGGCCGGAATTGATCTTTTCCAGCCCGTTCATGCAGCGCAGAAGCGTGCTCTTGCCTGAGCCCGAGCGGCCAATGAGGGCGAAGACTTCACCGCGGCCGACCGAAAGCGAGACGCCTTTGAGGACTTCCAGAGCGCCAAAGCTCTTATGAACGTTTTCAACGATTACTTCCGGCATGAAGCCTCCTTTCCAGCCAACGCGACAGCTGGGACAACGGGTAGCAGACGATGAAATAAAGAACGGCCACCGCGACGAAGACGCGGAACGGCTGGAACGTGGCATTGTTGATGAGTTGCCCTGCTCTTGCCAGTTCGACGAAACCGATGATCGATGCGATGGACGTATTCTTGACGACCTGAACGGCAAAACCGACGGTCGGCGGCAGGGAAATCCGCATCGCCTGCGGCAGGATGACGTAGCGATATTGCTGGGCGCGGGTGAGAGCGAGCGATTCCGACGCTTCCCATTGCTGCTTCGGCACCGCCTGAATGCAGCCGCGCCAGATTTCGGCGAGATAACCTGACGTGTAGATGGTCATCGACGCGCCGGCGGCAAAAAGCGGCGGCAGTTCCAGCCCGGCAAGGCTGAGGCCGTAATAGGACAGGAACAGGATCATCAGCACCGGAATGCCCTGAATGACCTGGATATAGGTACCGGCGGCAATGCGCAGCAGCTTGCTGTCCGAGGTGCGGGCAAGAGCGATAAAGAAGCCGACAATGCCGCCGCCGATCAGCGCAATGATCGTCAGAAGCACGGTCCATTGCAGGGCGGTCAAAAGGAAGCCGAATTCGTTCCAGCCGAAAGTTCTCAGGGTCATGACTGCACCTCCGGCAAAGCGGTCATCGTCTTGCGGGCGACACGACGGCCAAACAGCCACATGCCGACAAGGGCAAGGATGAGCCGCAACGAAAGCGCCAGCGCCAGATAGATGAGCGTGACGACGATATAGACCTCGAAGGAGCGATAGGTTTGCGATTCCACGAAGGCTGCGGCCGCCGCAAGCTCATGGGTGGAAATGGCCGAACATATGCTCGACGCCAGCATCATCAGCACGAACTGGCTGCAGAGCGACGGATAGACCTTGGCGATGGCAGGCACGATGATGACGTGGCGATAGATCTGGTACTTGGTGAAGCCCAGCGCCTCGCCCGCCTCGATCTGCGACTTGTGCACCGCCTCGATGCCGGCGCGGATGATTTCCGTCGAATAGGCCGCGAGATTGATCGTCATGCCGATCAGCGCCGCCGTATCCGCCCCGACGCGAAAGCCCAGGCCCGGAAGGCCAAAATAGACGATGAACAGTTGCACGAGAAACGGCGTATTGCGGATCACCTCGACATAAGCGTCCACGATGATGCGGACGATGCCGCCATTGATGGACCGCAGCGAAGCGAGAAGAATGCCGAAAGCGCAGCCGAGCACGATGGAGAGGACCGACAGTTTGATCGTCAGCCATATGCCGTTCAGAATTTCATTCTGATATTGGGCGAGTGCGCCGAATTGGAATGTGTAGGACATGCGTCACTCCGTTGACATTTCCCGGCCCGCCGGAAGCCTTCCCGGCGGGCGCGTTGAAAGGCTCAATCAGAAGCTTGGCAATTGCGGCAGCGGACGGCCGGTCCACTTGACCGAGATGCGGTCGAGATCACCCGACATCTTCATGAGATAAATGGAGGTGTTCAGCCATTGCCGCAGCTCGAAGTCCTCAAGCTTGGTCGCCATGGAGTTGCCCTGCTGGAAGAAGGTGAACCCAACCTGCAAACCGGCTTCCGGGCGCTGCTTGATGATCGCCTCGCCGACTGTGGAAGGCAGTGCCACGGCATCGACCTGACCTGCAAGCAAAGCCTGGGCGCTGGTGGAATCGTCCTCGTAGACAACGATTTCCAGACCTTCGATATTGGCCTTGCGCAGCGCGGTTTCCTGCGAGGAACCGCGATTGACCGACACGCGCTTGCCCTTGAGGCTGTCGAGATTCTCGAACTTCTGGTCCTTGCCGGAGATGATATCCATGTTGAAGGCGCTGTAAGGCTGCGTAAACATCACGGTCTTGGCGCGCTCGCCGGTCGGCGCAAGCGTTGCAACAAGGAAGTCGACCTTACCGGTCTGGAGCGCGGGAATACGCGCCGGTGGCGTCAGCGGCACAAGCTCAACCGGCAGCGACAGGTAAGAACCGATGAGGTTGGCGACATCCACGTCATAACCGGAAGGATTGCCCTTCTCATCCACCATGCCCATGGGCGGTGCACCGGTCAGAACGCCGATCTTGACCTTGCCGCGCGCCGTGATCTCGCTAAGCGAGACAGCATGGGCGGATGTGCTGGCGGCAAGTGCCGCTGCGGCAACACCGACGGCAACGGTCATGTTTTTCAGAAATCTGGATATGCTCATGGTCTCTCCTCCAACCTTATAAGCGGCTGCCCCACGCGGAACAGCGATCTTGCGCAAAGCGAAAAATGTTCTCGATAACATTTTACCGCGATTGACTAAAAACTCCTCCCAAGAAACCGCGAAAGCACAAAACCAGATGAATTTCCCATTAAATTCAATGTTTTCGGCTGGCTATCGATTTTCCTCGTGTCGACACCGTTTCACGTTCTTGGCAGGATCAATAATGCATGTTATCGGTATCATTGCAAGTCTGATCTATATCCTTGTTGCATTGGACAGTCATTCGGGAGAAAAACAATGTATACACGCTCGGCAATTTTCGAAGGCAAGATCCACCCCGGCCGGGAGGAGGAGTTCTTCCGCATCGTCGAGGAAAAATTGCTGCCAGTCTGGAAACGTATGCCGAATGCACAGGCCGTGCGGGTGATGCGCACCGAACGCACCGATCCAGATGCAGCTGCGATCATCATGGTGCAGGAAATCGACTATCCCTCGATGGAAGCAGTGGAGGAAGCGCTGGTTTCCCCCGTCCGGCTGGAAGGCCGGGCGCTGACGGATGAGATGATGAGCATGTGCGACGGGCGTTTTTATCATCTGGTCTATAGCCGCGTCGCATAAATCCGGTGCACGCCGCATTGATATCAAATCATACGGCGTGCTTTCCCTAGATATCTTCGTGTATGTCTTGTCCTGAACGGGTTTGAATTTCGGGAGACATGCTTTGGTGGAGCGCACGCCCTTGGCCGCAGCGTTAGTCACGTCAAAAAAAGCTACCATGAGCGACGTCTCGAAACTTGCGGGCGTCTCCAAGATGACCGTTTCGCGGGTGTTGGCCGATCCTGCCCTGGTGTCTGAAGAGACGCGCCAAAAGGTGATGATGGCCATCGAGAAGCTTGGCTATGTGCCAGACCGAATCGCCGGTTCGCTCTCTTCCCGGCGCACTAATTTCATCACCGCCATCCTGCCGACACTCACTAACTCCAACTTCGCCGACAGCGCTCAGGGGCTGGCCAAAGCGCTGCGCGCGGCCGATTACCAGTTGCTGATTGGTTATACGATGTATGACCTGCAGGAGGAGGAGCGCGTCATCCGCACCATGATGGAGCGCCGCCCTGATGCTATCGTCGTCGCCGGCACGGTGCACACCAAGATGGCGAGCGAAGTGTTGATGCGCGCCGGTATCCCGATCGTTGAAATCTGGGACGTGCCCGAACATCCGATCGACCACGCGGTCGGTTTTTCCAATTACGAAGTGGGAAGAACCGCCGCCAAACACCTGATATCGCTCGGCTTCAAGAGAATCGGCGCGCTCGGTTCCAGGGCCGACGGTGATGTGAAGGACTGGCGCGGAGAAAGCCGCTTGCTCGGTTTCGGGGCCGCCCTGCGCGAAGCCGGCATTTCCGACGATCTCATCATTCGTGAAGGCAGCGCGCCGGTCTCTTATGATCACGGTGCAAGGACGCTCGGTTCGCTGCTCACAAAGGCGCCCGACGTCGAAGGTATTTTCGCCGTTTCCGATATTTCCGCCGTTGGCGCGCTGATGGAATGTCACCGCCGCGGCATTACCGTGCCCGATCAGGTTTCCATTCTCGGCTTCGGAGATTTCGATATCGGCCGGCAATGTTATCCGGCGATTTCGACTATCCGGGTCGATGCGCAGATGATCGGCCGCAAGGCGGGCGAATTGTTGCTTTCGATATTGGAGCCGGAAAAGGATGCCGCGGTTCCCGAAGGGGCACGGGTGGATGTCGGGTTCGAGCTGATCGTGCGGGAAACGACGAAGCGGTTGGGTAGGTGAGACTCTAGTCAGGGGGAACGAGCGGCGGCCACTTGCTTCTTCTCCCCAAGGGGGAAAAGAAACCAGTGGCACCATCCTCTCCCCATCTCGACGTCATCCTCGGGCTTGATCCGAGGACCTGCAAATTCGGCAACCAACGGGCCCTCGCCTCAAGGGCGAGGATGACAGGCGAAGATCTTACCGCGCACCCCAGGTATCCGTCAGCCGATACCCCTCCGGCCATGGATCCGACGGATCGAGCATGTGCTGGTGGATGCCGGTGATCCAGCCTCGGCCGGAGATTTCCGGCAAGATGGCCGGGCGGTCGCCGACTGTTGTGGTTCCGAGGATACGGCCGGTGAAGGTCGAGCCGATCAGCGACACCGCCGTCAGCGTTTCGCCTTCCTTCATTTCGCCGCGTGCATGCAGCACGGCCATGCGAGCCGAAAGTGCCGTGCCGGTCGGCGAGCGGTCCACCTTGCCCGGCTGGATGGCAACGGCCGCCCCTGCCCGCAGGCCCTCGGCTGTGCGTTCTACCTTGCCGGCGAAGAGGCAGAAGGAAAAATGTTTCCAGTCGGGGTTTTCGGGATGGTCGAAACCCAGAGCCTTGTTGGCGGCATTGGTGATACGCACACCGAGGCGGGCGATCTCATGCGCCTCTTCCGGCTTCAGGCTGAAGCCCATCGCCTCGGCATCGACAATGACGAAACTATCACCGCCATAGGCGGTGTCCACTTTCAACTTACCGAGACCTTCGACCTCAAGTTCCGCATCGAGCTTCGCGGCAAAGCTCGGCAGGTTCTGCACGAAAATTCGCTCGGCTTTGCCGTTGCGGCATTCGGCGCGCACCTTCACCAGCCCACCCGGTGCTTCCAGCAGCATATGGGTTTCCGGCTCCTGCATCGGCACGATGCCGCCATCCAGCAGCACGGTGGACACGCAGATTGAGTTAGAGCCGGACATGGGCGGCGTATCTTCCGGCTCCATGATGATGAAGGCGGCATCCGCATCGGGATGTTTCGGCGGCACCAGCAGGTTGACGTGGCGGAAGACGCCGCCGCGCGGCTCATTCAGCACGAAATTGCGCAGGGTTTCATCACGGGCGATGAAGCGGCTCTGTTCCCAGATCGTCTCACCCGGCGGCGGCTTCACCCCGCCAACGATCACATCTCCAACTTCACCTTCCGCATGGGCGGAAATCACATGAACTGTCTTGATGCTGCGCATTCAGTTCTCCTCACGAAAGCCAGACAGGAAGGCGGGATACGGCACGGCCGGTCAGTGCACTGTCGACGCAATCGGCAAGGCTGCCGAAGCGCACCGCGCGGCCGCTTAGACCGGGGCCGTAATGGGCGTATTTGCCGGAATTAGTCATGAGCGCACGGGTCTTCGTCGGAAAAACCGGCTCGGAAATCGAGCACCAGCACAGGTCAGGCAGCACCTGCACGCCACTATCCTTCAGACGTCGCAGTGTGCCATCCTGTATGGCCGCATCGATAATCTGCTGGCCGGCAGTCACGATGACGGCTACATCCGCATGGCGTTTGCGGCCGTTGAACGCGTCGGCAAGGGCGCGGCACTCTTCCAGCGAGGCATGAGGGCTACCGATGGCAACGAGTTGCACCTCTTCCGGCCCCTCGTTCAGAAGCGACCAGCCGGCGGCCATATCGGCGAGCGAAATGGTCACGGTTTCGGCGGTTTCGAGCGGCGCAAGCTCCGCCTCCGGCGTCACACCCTCGATATGCAGCATGGGCGAGGCGGAGGTGGTGCCAAAGGCGGCGCAAAGCGCTTTCAGATCATCCCGCGAGGGCTTTGCGGAACCGAGGCCTCGTAACAGCGGAATGCAATCCGGCGCGGCCTTGCCGGCTAGATAGCCGACGAGCGGCCAGAAGGCGTCATCGATTCCAGCTGGCAACGCCACATCGATGATACGCTGCGGGCGGCGGTTTTCTTCGAGATACACGCCGGAAAGCGGCGCCCTACCCGTCATCGCAATGCAGAGATCGAGAAAATCCGGGTGCTTTGCGGTGCGGGCACCGAGCACCGTATTGGCGAAGATCACCGCATTCGATTCGGCCCAGCCGATCGATTCGCCGGCACTCGGCGCGCTATCGAGCAGGTAAGGAGAACACGTGAAGGTGGGACGACAGCCCATGCGCACATAGGCATCCGCCAGCCTTGCGGCCGGATCGCCGAAATCCTCCGGCACGCCCTGCACCCGCCAATGCGCCTTGTCCACCGAAATGGCGTTCATGGTCGTCGGCACCCGCACCTTGCCGCCCATGTCAGCCATTTTTTCCGCGAAGGTCAGGTTGGCGGGGCTGGCATAGATGCAGCCATCAATATGACCCTGTGTCACATCGACAAGCGCGGATGCGCCCTGCTGGGCCGCCATGGCGACGATGATGCGCATGGCCTGGCGCGCGGCGATGCCGTCACGGCCCTCAAGCATCGCCCGGTCGTCGTCGGTGAGGTCGAGATGGGCCGTCGCCGGCGGTGTGATGGCGAGCGAGACGCCGTCGGCCTCAATTGTGTTTTCGCCAATACGGACATGCCCGGCACAGCAAAAGCGTGCGAATGTCTCGGCGTCGAGGCGGATAACAGGCAGTGCCTGACCGAACATTTCAGCTGCGACGAGCGCGCCCAGTGTCAGCACGTCTTCCGCCTCGCTGAAGACTAGTGCCGAAGGCGCGCGACCGGTGAGGATAAGATCGAGTAGAACGCCCGAACCGGTGCATGAGCCGCGGCTGGTCGGCATGAACAGCACGCCGCCGGTGAGACAGACGCCATGCAACGGGTGGTGAACGTCGATCACCTTGCCGGTAGCAGGATCGACCCCGCCCCAGAAGCTCAGCGCTTCGGTCGAGGCGATGACCGCGCCCTCGGCAACGCCCGTCAGAATGGCGTTTGCCTCAGGCGCGATGGTTGGCGAAACGGTAGAAGACATCGAAAATCCCCCTCATGTATTTCCGTCAAACCGTTTCATGGTTCTGCACCTGGAAATACCAAACAAAAGCGCCAAAGAATTTGTCCGTTGGTGGCTAGCCAAATCCTCTAGAAACGTTGCGGCGAAAATGCCCCTGTATCGATCGCGGGTTTTTGCCCCGTCAGAAGATCGGCGACGATGCGGGCGGTGCCGGCGGATTGCGTCAGCCCCAGATGGCCATGACCAAAGGCATAAATCACCCTCGCCGTGTGCCGTGCTTCACCTATCGCCGGCAGGCTGTCCGGCAACGAGGGGCGAAAGCCCATCCACTGCTTGCCGCCTTCCGTTTTCAAGCCCGGCAGAAAAGCCTTCGCCTTGGTCAAAAGCGCCTCGGACCGGGCGAAATTGGCCGGAAGCTCCAGTCCGCCGAGCTCCACGGCACCGCCAACGCGAATGCCGGAGGAAAGGCGGGTAACGACAAAACCATGGCCACCGAAAGTCACCTGCGTGCGCAGGTCGAAAGCGCCGGACGGCAGGGTAGTGTTATATCCCCTTTCCGTTTCCAGCGGAATTTTTTCACCAAGCGAACGGGCGATGCGGTGCGAGAAAGCCCCCGCCGCCAGCACCACCTTGCCTGCCCTGCGCGTGCGGCCATCATGGCTCACCACCTCGACGCCATCGTCCAGCGGTCGGAGCGAGGCGACATCGAGGCATTCGATACGGCCGCCGATGGTGCGGAAATGGTCGGCCAGCGCCAGCGTATAAAGCTTGGGATCGGCGATGGAATACCAGCCGGGCGTAAAGGTGCCGCAGGAAAAACGCGGCGCGATGCCGGGCTGTATCTCGGCCATCTGTTCGGCGTTCAGATGCCGGAACTCGATGCCATGGCGTTCGCGCGCCTTCCAGCCGGGAAGCGAGGCTTCGAATTCGGCCTCGCTTTCATAGACCTGAAGGTTCCCCTCCTTGCGCAGCATCGCAATCGTATCCGTCTTTTTGAGGAACGGCTCCAGCTCTGCCTTGGAAAGGTCCATCAGCGCCGTCTGGGCGACGGTGGAATGTTCGACTTTCGATGCCGCACAGGCCCGCCAGAACCGGAGCATCCACGGCGTAATCTTCAACGCGTAAGAAGGTGGGACGCTGAGCGGACCCAGCGGATCGAGCAGCCATTTTGGTGCTTTCCACAGGATGCCCGGCGATGCGAGCGGCAAAATATCGGTAAAGGCAAATGCGCCTGCATTACCAGCCGAAGCGCCTGCGGCCGGTCCTTCACGGTCAATGACCGTTACCGAAAGACCGCGGCCCTGCGCCGCGATTGCCGCCGAGAGGCCGACGACGCCGGCCCCAATGACGATGACATCATTTGCAGGCATTACCGAACGCTCGCCAGGAACTTCTGCGTCTCAGGATGCTGCGGCGCGCCAAAGAGCTGATCCGGCGTGCCGATTTCCGCCATCACGCCCTGATGGAAGAAGGCCACGCGGTTCGAGACATCGCGGGCGAAGGCCATTTCGTGCGTGACGCAGATCATCGTCATGCCCTCATCCGCCAGCATCTTCAGTGTGTCGAGCACCTCGCCCACCAGCATCGGATCGAGCGCGGAGGTGACTTCGTCGAAAAGCATGTATTCTGGCGACATGGCGAGCGCGCGGGCAATCGCCATGCGCTGCTGCTGGCCGCCGGACATGCGGTTCGGGTAGACCTTCAGCTTTTCGGCAAGGCCGACATGGGTCAACTGTTTGACTGCGATTTCCTCGGCCTTTTCTCTGGAAATCCCGAGCACCTTGCGCGGCGCCAGCATGACGTTTTCGAGCACCGTCAGATGCGGAAAGGCGTTCCACTGCTGGAAGACGATGCCGACCTTGCGGCGCAGTTTGTTGAGGTCGGTCGACTTGGCGTGGACCTCGGTGCCGTCGATGACGATCTTGCCGCTGTCGATCGGCTCAAGGCCGTTGATGCAGGTAAGCAGCGTCGACTTGCCGGAACCGGAGCCGCCGATGATGGTGACCACCTCGCCCTTGTTGACGGTGAGGTTGATCCCTTTCAGAACCTCCAGCGGGCCGAAGGATTTGCGGACGTTTTCGATCTCAATCATTGGGGGACCACCGTCTTTCGAGATACCCGCCGAAACGGGCGATGGGGAAGCTGATAAGGAAGTAGATGGCGCCGCAGATCATCAGGATGGTCAGCGGTTCCTGCAGGCGGGTGACAAGGATCTGCGAGGCGCGCAAAAGCTCGATGAGACCGAGCCACAAAACAAGCGCGGAATCCTTCATCACGCCAAGCGTGAGGCCTATCCATGCCGGCAAGGATACTCGGGTGGCAAGCGGCAGAACGATAAAGCGCATGTCCTGTGACCAGGTCATGCCGAGCGACCGGCAGGCCCGGCGGGTGTTCGACGGCACCGCTTCGATGCCGCCACGCACGATTTCCGTGCAATAGGCCGCGGTATAGAGCGACAGAACCACGCAGGAAGTCGTGAAGGGTGGCCAGCCGAGCTTGGCGATCGACTGGAAGGCATTGCCGAGAACCAGCTGGATGAGCAATGGTACGGAACGGAAAATATCCAGAATGAACGTCAGCGGCAGCGACCAATAGGGTCCGACCTGGAAACGGATGATGCCGAAGATGATCCCCATGATGGTGCCTGCCGAAACGGCAACGGCGGTGACGGCAAGCGTCATGCCGGCACCCTTGGCCAGGAAGACGAGATCACTCCAGGTGAGAGCGGTTTCAAACATGGCTCACCTCTCTCAGTAGCGGAACAGACGCGCGGCCAGCAATCGGGCGGCGAGCGTGACGATCTTGGCGATCACATAATAGATGACCGCGGCAAGCGCGAAGAACTCGAAGGTACGGAACGAGCGGGCGTTCAAGGCCTGCGTGACACCGGCGAGATCGGTGTTCATGCCAACCGTAACCCCGAGCGAGGTCATGAGGATCGCCCAGACCATCTGGTTTGTGGCAGGCAAAAACGCGACACGCAGCATCTGAGGCATGATGATGAGACGGAACGTCTGCATCGACGTCATGCCCAGCGAGCGGCCTGACCGCGTCTGCGTATCCGGAATGGCTTTCAGCGCACCGCGGAAATTCTCTGCGAGATAACCGGCATTGTTGAAGGCGATGCCGACGAGAAGGGCGGTATAGGGGCTGAGGTGAATGCCGAAATTGCCAAGGCCGAAATGCGCCATGTAGATCTGGAACAAGGCCGGCGTGTTGCGCGCGACTTCTACCCAGACAGCAGCGAAAGCACCCAGAATCCGGTTGCCGGAAAGCCGAAACAGCGTCAGCACAATGGCGCATGCAAGGCCGATAACCATCGACAATATGGCGATCTGGAGCGTCACCACCGCACCGTCCAGAAGCTGTGGCAAAGCCTTCAGCGCCTGATTCCAGTGGAATGTATAGTTGAACATGAAGGTCCCGCCTCCTCAGAAACGATCAACGGCGCGATCATTTCGACCGCGCCGTTTACGAAAAGTCCTGATTAGCGATAAACGCCGTTGACGGTGAGTGAAGGCACTTCGCCGCCAACCCACTTTTTGTAAAGTTCGGCGTAACGCCCTGTGCGAACCTGCTGGTTGATGAAGAGGTTCAGATAATTGATGAAGCCGTATTCATCACGGTTGGTGAAGAGCGCGACATAGTCAATGTCATATGGCGCCTTGCCGACGACGGAAATGCCTGCGAACTTGCCGCTCTTGACGTTCGACTGAGCAACCGTCGAAGTCGAAACGGTCGCGTCGATCTGGCCCTGGCTGAGAGCAAGGAAAACGTCAGCCTGCGTCTGGTACGGGCGGAATTCGCCGACGCCCCATTCCTTGACGGTCTTTTCAAGCGCGATCGCTTCGAAGGTACCGGCAGTCGCGCCAACCGTCTTGCCCTTCATGTCCTCGAACGACTTGACGCCCGACTTGTCGTTAGCAGTCACGGCCATTTCGAAAGCGAAATAAGGCACGGTCATGCCGACCGTTTTCGCGCGTTCCAGCGTATCGGAGGTCGAGGCAACGCCGACATCAACGCGGCCGGACATCAGTGCCGGAATACGCTCGGGGAACGGGGTCTCAACGATCTCAGCGGTGACGCCGAGCGCCTTGGCGAGATCGTTGCAATAGTCAACGTCAAAACCGATCGGGTTGTTGGCGTCGTCACGCGCGCCCATGGGCGGGAAGTCAAGGACGACGGCGCAGCGCAGCGTGCCGGACGAAATAATGTCGTCGAGCTTGTCGGCCTTGGCCGGGGTGATTGCGGAAGTGGCGGCCAACAGGCCGGCGAAAATGGCCGATTTTTTCATTTTTGATTTGCTCCCAGAATTGGTCTGCCCTTGAGGGCCAGGCCACTATTTCCCCACCCAAGCGAGAAATCAATATAAAAATACAAGGAGTATACAAAAAGAATTTTTGCACGTGCGAAATTGGAGGAGGCACCCGTTAGACTGGGTAGGAAAACCGCTTTGGAATCAATTGGGCAGGAGGGACAGCTCGACGCTGCCTCAAAGTGATGCTTTGCGCCGGCACTCACCCGATGCGCATTTGAATCTTTCGCGCCGATCAGCAGGTAGGGATTTGTTTGACTGGTCTAGATCTGCGAAAGCATTGGTAAATGGCTCGATTTTCGCCTCCTTATGCCTAAAGGAGCCGCGCGCTCTCGGAAGGATGAATAAAATGAACCGTTGCATTACGTCGCCCTTTGTATACTTTATGTATTCAAATTGTGCGATCCTGTTGGAGGACTATGATGAGCGACACGACCACCTTGACCGTTGAGGCACTCTTTCAGCGGGTCGAGTCGATTTTCCTGAGGGCCGGTCTCAATGATGTGCAGTCCGCTGCATTGGCGCGCGTCATCACAGCAGGTGAGCGAGATGCCTGCAAATCTCATGGAGTTTACCGTATCGAGGGCGCGTTGCGGACCGTTAAGTCCGGCAAGGTCAAGCCGGATGCAATACCGCAAGTCGCGGAGGACGATGGAACGGCAATTGTTAAGGTCAGTGCCAATGGCGGCTTCGCCAACCCCGCTTTCGAGCTTGGCCTGCCGGTTCTGGTGGAGCGCACGAAACGCCTCGGCGTCGCAGCGCTTGTCATCAATGACTGCACGCACTTTTCGGCACTCTGGCCCGAAGTTGAAGGGCTGACAGAAAACGGGCTCGCCGGGCTGGTGATGTGCCCGAGCTACGCCACCGTCGCACCCACGGGCGGCAGCAAACCCTTGCTCGGTACAAATCCGTTCGCTTTCGGCTGGCCGCGCAAGAACACCTCACCTTACGTCTTCGATTTCGCGACGTCGGTCGCTGCCCGTGGCGAGATTGAACTACACCGCCGCGCCAGTAAGGCCCTGCCAGAGGGTTGGGCCGTGGACTCCAATGGAAATCCCACCACAGATCCTGAGGCAGCCCTTGCCGGCGCCATGCTTCCTTTTGGCGGCCATAAGGGATCAGCCATCGGCACCATGATAGAACTTCTCGCTGGCATCATGATCGGTGACCTGACAAGCCCAGAAGTGCTTGATTATCTTGGCACGACCACACTTGCGCCCTTCCATGGCGAGTTGATCGTCGCCTTCTCGCCGGAAGCCTTCGCCAAGGGCCGCCCCGGTGACCCATTCCAGCGCGCGGAAGTGCTGTTCGAAGCGATCGTCGGCCAGGGTGCCCGCTTGCCCTCCGGCCGTCGCTTCGCGGCGCGTGCCAAATCCGAAAACGAAGGCATCACGCTCACCGCCGCCGAAATGGCCGGCCTTGACCGACTGCTGGAGAAGGGGCTGGACGCGGTCTCCTGACATTTGGATGGGGAAATGAAAAACGGCCCGCAATTGCGGGCCTTGATAGCGACAACGTCACTCAGCGTTTTTTTTGCGACTGCATAGCATCCCCGCGCCGGCACACCGGACTAGATCCGGCTTCCAGCGCGATCAAGTCCTTGATAGCGGAAAAGTCCTTTCACGGCGCAGACGCGCCGTGGCTGGATGCCGGATCTAGTCCGGCATGACGGAGGAGAAATATCAAGGCTCATCTCATGCAAAAAAGGCCCACAGTTGCGGGCCTTTCTTTCACAGCAGCGATATCTCAGGCAGCCTTGCAGGCCTGCACTGCGCCCGGAAGCTTGCTCCAGTCAGCGTACCAGCTGTTGAACAGCTTGAACTGCGCCTCGACATAACCGCGCTGGCTGTCGGTCAAGGCATCGGTTTCGTTGAAGTGGAGCGTGTATTCCTTGTCGCCCTTCAGCACCATCATATGCTTGAAGTAGAGGACAAGATCCGGGCCTTCATCGAAGGAGGATAGTACGGCGAGCGCCTGCTCCAGTTCCAGCGCGCGGGCGCGGGCATCCGCATCACCCTTGGCGGCCGCCTGCGACAGCTTGCAGAGATGAATGACTTCCTTAGGCAGCACATTGCCGATGCCGGTGATGGCGCCGGTTGCGCCGCAATTGACGAAGCCATGGAAAACGGCGGTATCGACGCCAATCATCAGGGTCACGTCGTCGTCACGGCTGGTGATGTTTTCAGCCGCATAACGCATATCGGCGGGACCGCCGAATTCCTTGAAACCGACGAGGTTCTTATGCTCGGCGCGCAACGCGAAGAAGAGATCGGCGCGGGTCGCGAAGCCGTAATAGGGGCTGTTGTAGATGACGGCCGGGATTTCCGGAGCAGCCGAGAGAATGGCTTTGAAGTGGGCCTTCTGCGCAGCGATAACAGAACCGCGCGACAGGACGCGGGGAATGACCATCAACCCCTTGGCGCCAACCTTCTGGGCGTGGGCAGCATGAGCAACGGCAGATGCCGTGTTGACCGCCCCGGTACCAACGATGACAGGAATGCCAGCCTTAACCAGACGCTCGACGCCTTCCATGCGCTGCTCGTCCGTCAGGAGCGGCCAGTCGCCCATGGAGCCGCAATAAACGACGGCGGACATTCCGTCGGCGATGAGTTCCTTGCCCTTGCGGACAAGCGCATCGAAATCAGGTGTGCGATCTGCCTTGCATGGGGTCATCAAAGCAGGGATTACGCCGGAAAAAATGCTGGCCGTCATTATTAGCTCCTAAGGCACAGGGTTCTCAGGAATGGTCGCGGCTCCGCGCCACCCTTTCGAGGAGGACATTACTATCTTGTATTTTATTTGTCGACAAGAAATCGACAGGCTATAGACTTATTTCAAGGCGCTCGTTTCGCACCAGCAGTTTCTGCACCTGCCGAACGATCTGTTCCGCGTGTTCACGCGCCAATTTTTCCGAAAGTGCGATATCGCGCGCGGCGATCGCCGCGATCATTTCCTCATGGTCATCGACGAAGCGCTTAGGCAGGCGGTCCTCGTAGGATTGATAATAGAGCCTGAGGATACGTCGCCCCTCATCCAGCAGACGCTTGAAGAGGCTGGTGAAATAGGGGTTGCGGCCGGCCTCCGCTATCGAAAGATGAAGGGCGGCGTTGGTGGAGATCATTGCCAGTGCGTCCTGCTCCTCAACGGCTATGGCAAACTCCTTGTTATGCGCGCGAATGCCAGCAAGGTCCTCCGGCCGGTGGTATTGCGCAGCCAGTTGGGTCGTGACGCGGTACATCAAGACCAAAGCGTCGAAATAGGTGTGCATGTTCAAGAAATCGATATTCGACACCATGGTCGAGCGGTTGGGCAGCGTATCGATCAGCCCCTCACCCGACAGGCGCACCAGCGCTTCACGGATGGGCGTGCGTGACATTTTAAATCGTTCGGCCAGCTGCACTTCATCGATGGGGCTTCCCGGCGGCAGAACGAGATCGAGAATCTCGTCACGCAGCAGGTCATAAACCATTTTAACCCCGGAGCCGCGCTTGCGCTCTGCAGAAGCAATAATATCCGTCATCATTAATCCCTCTTGTCGACATAAAGAGTACTATTATTTTTTTTCGTTATCAACGCGGCGTGACACGGCTGTGACTTTGAATGCCGGAATAATCGTTCAAAAACAACAAAAAGCCGTCGCGGAAATTGCCCACGACGGCTTCAGATCATTCGATTTGTGTCGCAAGCCGGTCCAGAGCGCGGATTGTGCGATAAACGAGGATACGACTTGCTACAATGCTTCGGCCAGCGATCAGTTACGCAGACCGGTCGCCACGACGGAAATTTTGAAAGCGCCGTCGAGTGTCGGATCAAAAGACGCACCCATTACGACGTCCGTTTCCTCGCTGACGGCCTCGCGAACGAGCGTCATTGCTTCATCGATTTCGTAAAGGGTGAGGTCGTTGCCACCGGAAATCGAGACCAACGCGCCGCGGGCTTCCTTCAGCGAAGGTTCGCCGAGCAGTGGATTGGCAATGGCTGCAGCCGCCGCTTCCGACGCGCGCTTCTCTCCCTTGGCCTGCGCGGTTCCCATCAGCGCGCGGCCACCGTTCTTCATAACGTAACGCACATCGGCGAAATCAAGGTTGACCAGGCCTTCGCGCAGAATGAGATCGGTGATGCAGCGCACGCCGAGCGACAGAACCTTGTCCGCGGTCTTCAAAGCATTTTCAAACGTGGTGCCGGCGTCCGCGATGCGCAGCAGGTTTTGGTTGGGAATGACGATGACGGTGTCGGCCGTATTGAGCAGGTTCGCAAAGCCATACTCGGCAGCGCGCATGCGGCGCGCGCCCTCGAAGCTGAAAGGCAGAGTAACGACGCCGACGGTGAGGATGTTCTTTGCCCTGCAGGCTTCAGCGATCACCGGAGCAGCCCCGGTACCGGTGCCGCCGCCCATGCCGGCGGTGATAAAGCACATGTCGTAACCGCTGAGGTGGTCCATGATCTCATCAAGGGAATCGATCGCCGCCTGACGGCCGACCTCGGGATCGGCGCCCGCTCCCAGACCGCCCGTCAGTTCTGAACTGAGCTGGACGAGGCGGGGCGCGTTGGTCTTCTTCAGCGCCTGCGCATCCGTATTGGCTGCAATGAAATCCACCCCGCCAATCCCTTCAGCGATCATGTTGTTGATCGCATTGCCACCGCCGCCCCCGACGCCGACAACAGCGATATTGGGGGTATTGCGAGCAATGGTGGCGCGCGGAGACTGGGTCATCGTCTTGTTCTCTTTCTCAACTCATAGGGTCCGGCGCCGTACAGATAATCGGCACCCGAATGATCGGCGGCATTGCAGCGCGTCTTCCTGGGCGCAGGAACAACACGGTAACGCCTTGAAATTTCATGCAAGCCTTAAGGACAGATTGCGGCCAAAAGACTTGCGCACAAGCGGCGAAAGATGCGCTACGGCAACGTTCTCCCACCCCTTCCCCGGATGAAAACCAAACCGAATCAAATGCTTCACCATTGAGTGTTGATAGCCGAAAAGGGACATCGTTTACACTCCATTCACTATGTTTATCTCAAATTGGAACGAGTTACCCTCACGGGTGTTTGCTAGCCGACAGCGCCCGATGAGCGCACAGTATGGAGACAGGCAATGTTGGCAGACGTCTTGCAGAGAGAACCAGGTCACAGCACGCAACAGCCTCGCGTCCTGATCGTGGAAGACGAATTTCTGATTGCCATGGATATTGAAGACTCAATCATGCAGGCCGAAGATGATGCCAACGTCATCGGCATTGCCAACCGCCTGGACGATGCCATCGCGCTCGGACGCAGCGCCGACGTCGCCTTTGTCGACGTCAATTTGGCAGACGGCCAGACCGGTCCTGAAATCGGCCGCAGACTTTCCGAGAGCGGTGTGGTCGTGATCTTCATGACCGCCAACCCTGAGGTCGTCGTCAACCTTGGTGTCGGGGCGGGCGTGATCTCAAAGCCAGTGCCGCAGGACGCGGTAGAACAGTGCCTCGCTTATGCCATTGCCAAACGCGCCGGCACCCACGCCGTGACCCCGATCGGCATGATGCCGTTCGAGTAGATCCACGATTATAAAACGGGCTGAAAACAAAAAAGCCTGCCGCGGGAGGAGGTGCGGCAGGCTTTCTGAAAAAATGAACAGCGACTTGGGAGGAGGATAGACGCTGTCCCCGGGGCAATCCTTTGGGAGGAGGAGTAGGATCGCCCGCTTCACGAAAAGGATGTGGGAGGAGGTACATCCGTTTCGATGAAATGAAGATACCATTTTTCTGCGCATTTGACAGGCACAAGGTTGCAGCACTGATATGCGCTGGGCGCATACCCATTGAGAGCAGTCGCCACTCGGTGGAGCGGCTAAACGATTGCTACCCGCGCCCGCTTTACATATTGGATTTGCGGATTGTCTTCATGCTTGGGAGTAGCCGACGAATGCGCTCCTCTCGCATGCTTTGCAGTGATCCGCGCGCTAAAGGATGAGGTCACATTCAGTAAAAAACAAAAACGCCCGCAAGGCGGGCGTTCGGGACTTGAAAATACGGAAGTGCCGCTTGTTTATTTGCCAACGGCCGCGCGGGCAACGCTGGTAATCTGGCTGCGGTCGATACCGAGATCGTGCAGTTCACGGCTGCTCATACGGCCCAGTTCGTTGATCGTCTGACGATATTTGCGCCAATTGTTGAAGCTGCGTGCTACGTTCATGACATGACCCTTTCTGAGGTTTTGGTGACGTCAGTAACGTTTCGTTCCGGCGTCCTTCGATGACCTCTATATGCGCTTTTCAATGGGGAATTAACAGGCAGAATAAGGCAATCCACCCATGCGTCAGACGCAAGGGTTCAGTGCTGGTATCCTTTACGTATCGAAACCATTCCCTTTGCATCAAATCCAAATGAGCCGGACGCCAATGGCGCCCGGCTATCTGGTTTTAGAACGAACGCTGGAACCGGATCATACCGCCCCAGGCATTACCACGATTGGCTTTGTTGGTATAAAGAACCTCCGGCGTGACGACGAGCCCCGGCACCACGTTTAAATTCACATTCGCCACGGCCGCGAAATTCTTTGCCTCCTCGTAAGCAAGCTGGGTATTTAGCACGACCTTTTCCGTGAGCGGCGCAGAAATCCCGCCCCAAACCGCATAGTCGCCGGACCAGGTTGCAAAGCGGTTCGGACCCCGGTCACTGTTTGTGTTCCAGCCTGCCATCAGGAAGGCGGCAACGCCACCCAAGGTCGCGTCAACGCGGCCTTTTATTCCGCCCGCTTTCATCGATTCATCGTAGCCCGCGACGAGTTTGAGACCATAGGGACCGGCGGAATAGCCCGCACCGACGACGAAGTCGGGTACATATCCCTTTCCGCCGCCGCGGTCGTCTTCGATGCTGAGGACGCCGGTCAAGCCATTTCCATTATCGTAATTGTAGGAAATAAATGTGGTTTCGAATTGCCCGTACTTGACGACCCAGTCCTGAATGACCTTGCCTGCAAAGTCGGTATACGTCGTAAACGCCGAGTCACCCTTACCAACACGAAAACCGTTGAAGTCGATATAAGCTTTGTAGAGCCAGACATCTGTTCCCGCATCGTAACCCGATGAAGAGTAGTTCGGGCCTTTGTATCCACCCTGGTAATTGAAGCGCAACTCGACATGGCTCTTCAATGCGCCCAGTTCCGTGTCGCTTGCGGTGTCTATACTCAGCTTAGCACGGGTGCGAGTATCGAAAGCATCGCCCAAACCATCGAGGTTGGTATCACGCCCCAGAGCCTTCCCGCCCTGGAGATCGACACGGACATAACCACCAAATTTCAGGCATGTTTCTGTTCCTGGAATATAGAAATAACCCGCGCCGAATGTATCGCAAACCCGGACATATTCCGCAGGTTCGGGATCTGCGGCGACGGTCGCATCGGCCGCGTGAGAAACGGAAGATGTCGAGGCGGCGGCGACCAAAAACACAGTGTGAATAGATTTCATTTTCACCTCACGTAGAGCGATCTCCCCAATATCGGAGAAGCCCCACCTGACGTGTTGAAGTTTTCACCGGACTTTCACAAATGTTACAAAAATTTAATACTGACTACATAAACAAAATAAATGTCTTAGATTCGCTAATTACGCGAGAAAACGACAGTATCAACTAGAGATATATTAATTATAACTAATTTTTCCGACTTGAACATCTTACAAAGAGTAGCCAGGATTGATGTCTTCGGTGTGAAGCCGTTTCGCATTCTCAATACAAAATAGCAATGTTTCAAAACTTATAGCGCACGCCGAAGACATTGGCGTTTGTCGCGCCCTTCATATTGCCCAATGTCTTGCCACCGCCAGACCGGTGGTGGAGGCGCCAGAAGAATTCCGTCGAGGAATCCTCGCTGAAGGAGACGTTGATCTCGGGCCCGAGATAAAACAGGACGTTGGCATTGCCATCATCCTTAATTTCCTGCTCGCGCTCGCGGCCCGGCTGTGCATCCGTGACGAGGCTGAGACCGGCGGTAAAGCTCGGGGTGATGAACAGTCGCTCACTGAGCCTGATCTGCTCATAACGCGCGACCGGGCCCGCCCACACCTCACCGGTAAGGCCCTTGCCAACTCTCGCAGCAATGCCGATTTCGCCACCCAGTTTTACATTGCCGATGCGGTGGGGATAAAACTGGTAACCGCCGCCCAGAATGACATTCTTTTCGTATTCCACGGGAATGAGGGCAGCGCTTTTCAGCATGTCTTCTTTCGTCAGCACACCGCCGAAACCAAATATCGCCTCGCTCGTCTCCGAAGCCATATCCTCCGACGCGAAAGATGGTGTCGCGGCCAGTGCGATGATAGCCACCAGCGACAAACGTGCGGCGATGTTCATCTTGTTACTCCACCAGAATGAGGTTTCCGTGTGCCGGCCGTCCTCATAACCATATTTGGCAAGGCAGAACACACCGTTACCGAACACAATTATTTTACACACGCTGGAGCCCGCCAGGCTAACTGGACGGATGCGATGAGGCCAAAAATAGGCGCTGCGGCAAAATCCACAGCGCCGCAAGCTAGAGCACCCTTACACCGCCCGCGCACGTCTTACCTCCGCCTGCGTCCATTCCGGCAACCAGTCGCGATGGGCGAGAAGCAGATCGTCCACCATCGACCAGATTTGGTCGAGGTCGAGTTCGGCTGCCGTGTGGGGATCCATCATCGCGGCGTGGTAGATGTGCTCGCGGTTTTCGCTCATCAGCGCCCGCACCGTCAGCTCCTGCACATTGATGTTGGTCCGCATCAGGGCGGTGAGCTGCGGCGGCAATTCCCCGATGAAAGTGGGCTGCACGCCATTATGGTCTACAAGGCACGGCACTTCCGCTGCACAATCCGATGGCAGCGAGGTGATGCAGCCATTGTTGCGCTGGTTGCCGTAAATAACCGAGGGTTCGCCCGTCCATACCGAGTTGATGATAGACGAGGCATATTCCTTCGACTGTTTGACCTCGATTTTCTCGGCCGAACGATAGGCCGCCGCTTGGCCCTTCCAGCGCTCGATCTGTTCGATGCAACGCTTGGGATATTCGTCGAGCGGGATGCCAAATTTCTCGATCAGGTCATCGCGGCCTTCCTTGATGAAATAGGGCGTATATTCGGCAAAATGCTCCGAGCTTTCGGTGACGAAATATCCAAGCCGCGTCAGCATCTCGTAACGCACCTTGTTGGGGCAGCGCGGGTTCCAGCCGGGTTTTGGCGCGCGGCCTTCGCGATAGGCGCGCACGAGATCGGGATAGAGGTTCTTGTAGCTGCCATCTGCCTGGCGGTGCTCGAACTGCAGGAAAAACGCCATATGGTTGATACCGGCCGAACGATAACGGATTTCCTCATAGGGAATATCGAGATCATGCGCGAGTTCCATCGCCGTGCCCTGAACCGAATGGCAAAGGCCGACCTGCCGGATCGTCGGGTATTTCTCCGCGATCGCCCAGGTGTTGATCGCCATAGGATTCACATATTGCAGCATGATCGCGTTTGGGCAGACCGCCAGCATGTCCTCGCAGATCTTCCACAGATGCGGAACGGTGCGAAGACCGCGCATGATACCGCCGACACCGAGCGTGTCGGCAATCGTCTGGCGCAGGCCATATTTCCGCGGCACCTCGAAATCGGTGACCGTGCAGGGTTCGTATCCGCCGATCTGGAAAGCGACGACGACGAAATCCGCACCGGTGAGTGCTTTTTTCTGGTCGGTATAGGTCTCGGCTTTTGCCTTTGCCCCCAATGTCGAAATCAGCTTGTTGACGACAATGGCGCTTTCTTCCAGCCTTTCGCGGTTGATATCCATCAGGGCGATAGTTGCACCCGAAAGCGCCGGACGTTGCAGCACATCGCCAATGATGTTCTTCATGAACACCGTTGAGCCTGCGCCGATGAATGCAATCCTGGGATCTCTTGCCATGTTTACCTCCGGCATTGAAATTCAAGCGATTTCGAAGGCGGCCCGTACAAGCCGCTGAGTATATTCGGTTTTCGGATTTGTCAGCACTTCCTCGACAGGCCCTTGCTCAACGATCTGCCCGCGCTGCATGACGATGACGCGGTGGCAGAGCGCACGCACCACCTTCAGGTCATGCGAGATGAAAAGGTAGCTGAGCCCCCTTTCGTCCTGCAGCTTGCGCAGCAGATCGATGATCTGCGCCTGCACGGAAAGATCGAGCGCCGAGGTCGGCTCATCGAGCAGGATGAATTCCGGCTCCAGCGCCACCGCACGGGCAATGGCGATGCGCTGGCGCTGGCCGCCGGAGAATTCGTGGGGGAACCGTGAGAGAATACTGCCGGGCATGCCCGCCGCCTCCAGCGCATCGCGCACCCGGTCCAGCCTTTCGGCCTTCGTTTTGCCAAGGCCATTGATGATGAGGCCTTCCTCGATGATCTGGCCGATCGTCATACGTGGATTGAGCGAGGCGAAAGGGTCTTGAAACACGATCTGCATACGAGACCGCAACGGTCGCATTTCAGCGCGGGAGCGGCCATCCACCCTCTCCCCGTCAAAGACCACCTCGCCTGCGACAGGTTCGTTCAGCCGCAGCAGGGATTGGCCGAAGGTCGTCTTGCCGGAACCGGATTCACCGACAAGCCCCAGCGTCTCATGCCGTCTTAGGGTCAAGCCGAGACTGTCGACAGCAATCAGTTCCTTCAATTCCGGTTTGAACAACCCGCCGTAGCGCATCATGAAAGAGACCCGCACGCCGCTTGCCGTCAGCAACACGCCGGAATTTTCTGGCGGCGGCTTTGCCGTTCCATGCGGTTCGGAGCCGAGCAGCCGTTTGGTATAGGGGTGCTGCGGCGCTCCGAAGAGCTTTTCCGTGGTGTTGTGCTCGCGCATCTCGCCGTGCTGCATGACGTAGACGTAATCGGAAAACTGCTTCACGATCGTCAAGTCATGGGTGATCAGCACCACGGCCATGCCGCGCTTCTTCTGCAGGTCGCGGATGAGGTTAAGGATCTGCGCCTGCACCGTCACATCCAGCGCAGTCGTTGGTTCGTCGGCAATCAGCACGTCGGGATCGTTGGAGAGCGCCATGGCGATCATCACACGTTGCCGTTGGCCGCCGGAAAGCTGGTGCGGATATTGTTTGAGCCGCGCTTCCGGCTCCGGTATCTGCACCTGCCGCAGAAGATCGAGCGCCCTCGCCTCCGCTTGCTTCCTGCTGAGTTTGGAATGAACCCGGATCGCTTCGACGATCTGGCTGCCGATCGTATAGATCGGGTTCAGCGAACTCATCGGCTCCTGAAAGATCATCGAGATGCGGTTTCCGCGCAGCGCCCGGCGCTGGCGGCTCGAAAACTTCAAAATGTCGTCGCCGTTGAATCGCACGGTGGCGGATTTCGAAACAGACGCCCGCTTCGTCAGAAGGCCCATAATCGTGCGGGCCGTGACGGATTTTCCCGAACCGGATTCGCCGACGATGGCAATCGTCTCGCTGCGATAAAGCTGGAAGGAAATATCCTTCACCGCCTCCACGGTGCCGTGTTCCACCTTGAAGGTCACGGCAATGTTGCGGGCATCGATAATGGCGTTATCCTGACGATCATCCGCGTCGAAGCGGATGGCGGGGGCGAAGGTGTCGTTCAGGGCAGCTACCATGTCACGCTCCTCTCAATAGGGATCGACGGCATCGCGCAGGCCGTCGCCCAGCGCGTTGAAGGCAAAGACGGTGACCAGCACAAAACCGACCGGTGCCAGAATCCAGGGATAGGAGCCGATGACGGAATAGGTCGCGGTATCCTGCAGCATCAGCCCCCAGGAGATCAGCGGCGGCTTCACCGCAAAGCCGAGGAAACCGAGGAAGGATTCGAGCAGCACGACGCTGGGAATATGCAAGGTCACGGCCACGATCACATGGCTCATCACATTTGGCAGGATGTGCTGGAAGATGATGCGCCGGTCGGTGGCGCCGACAGCGATCGCCGCCCGGACATAATCGATCCGCGCCAGCGCCAACGTCTTGCCGCGCACCTCCCGCGACATCTGTGCCCAGCCAAGCGCCGACATGACGCCGACCACAAAAACAAGGAACACAGTGGTTGGTGCGGTGACGGGAATAAGAGAAGTCAGCGCGAGATAGAGCGGCAATTGCGGGAAAGCGAGCACCACTTCGACAAAGCGCTGCACCCAGGCATCCAGCGGCCCGCCGAAATAGCCTGATATCAGACCGACGCTGGTGCCGATGACGGTAACGATGGCGACGACGCTCAAGGCAATGGCAAGCGAGATACGCGAGCCATAAATGGCGCGCGACAGCACGTCGCGTCCGAATTTATCGGTGCCAAGAAAATGCACCGGCTGGCCATCGGTCGAGCCAAAGAAATGCCGGCTCATCGGAATGATACCCAGAAGTTTGTATTCCGCACCCTTTACGAAGAAGCCGAGATAGACGGGATTGTCATAGTCCGGGCCGACAATAGGCTGGAAGGTGACCGGATCGAGCTCTTCCGTCTCCGCAATGGCATAGACGCGCGGCGCAAAGCTGACATTGCCGTCCTTGTCGGTGAACCGGACCACCTGCGGCGGAGAAAAGCTGCCATGGGTTTCGAGCGGGTTCATCGGCGCAAAGAAATCCGCGAAGACGGCAATCAGGATCAGCAAGGCGACAAGGACCAGGCCGACCATACCGGTAAACGAGCGCCGCAGACGCCGCCAGACCAGTGCGAGATAGGTCTCGTTGCCATGGGTGGAACGGTCGGGTTTCGCCGCGGCGGCAGTTTCGGTTTTTATCTCGTCAAATGCCATCATCTCAGGCCCTCCCGAATTCGCGGACGCGCGGGTCAAGCATGGCGAGCAGCATATCGGCGATGATGTTGCCGACGATGAGCGTGGCAGCCAGCACCATCATGAAGGTCGCGGTGACATAGACGTCACCCACTGCCATGGAGCCGACGATGGCCGGGCCGACAGTCGGCAACGCGAAGATGATAGCGGTCTCGATCTCGCCACTCAGCATGTAGGGCAGCACCACGCCCTGATACATGACGAGTGGATGCACGGCATTCGGCACCGCATGGCGCATGATGACGGCGCCTTCCGAAAGACCCTTGGCACGCGCCGTCTCGACATATTGCGCGTTCAGCGTATCGAGCAGATTGCCACGCATGACGCGCATATTATAGGCGAGGCCCCCGAAGACGGCGATGGCGACCACAGGCCAGACATGGCTGACCAGATCGACGAATTTGCCCCATGACCACGGCGCACCACCATATTGCGGTGAAAAGAAGCTGCCGATCTCCGACACGTCGAAATGAAACACCATGAGATACACGAGAATCAGCGCCATCAGGAAGCGCGGGATCGTCATGCCGAGGAAGGCAATGGCCGAGAGCAGGTTGTCGACCCAGGAATATTGCCGTGTGGCGGCCCAGATGCCGAAGGCGATGCCAAGGACCGATGCAAAGATGTGGCAGACCAGCGCCAGCGCGATCGTGCGCGGCAGGCGTTCGCCAACCACATCGGCGACGGGCTTGTTGTAATAGAAGCTATAGCCGAAATCACCGCGGGTGATGATACCGCCGATCCAGTTGAAATATTGGATGACCAGCGGCTTATCGAGCCCGTGTTCGATACGGTATGCCTGCGCCTGCGCTTCCGCCTGTTCGAAGGAAGCTCCGCCCTGGTTCATCAGTTGCGAGCGGATGTAGTCGGCGTAATCACCGGGCGGTGCCTGAATGATGGCGAAGGTCACCACGCTCAGGATCAACAGCACCGGAATGGCGGATGCCACGCGTATCGTCAGAAATCTCAGCATCGAACGGTCTTCCTCGGTTTGGACTGGCCGTGTGTTGCCGGCCGCGCTTCACGCGCGACCGGTACCGGGTGTGCTCCGGGAGGAGTTCTTCAGCGTCCTGGCGTTTTCCGACGAAAAAGCGGTGTCCGCTTTCCTGGGAACGCTTTAGTTGATCGGCCCGCCCTCGCCCGGCTTGCCGGGAAGCTGCTCAGGGAAGAGTTCGTACTTGCCCTGCTTGTCGGCCGCGACCCACAGGCGTTCACGGATGATGGAATCTTCAGCCCAGTTGAACATGAAGATCGGCGTACCCTGCGGCACATTGGAGAACCGTTTGTTGACGATGAGCGCACCGGGATATTCGGTGAGGCCAATCGTGTAGAGGTTCTGCGTATAGACCTTCTGGTACTGCTTCATCAGCTCGGCCCGTTCTGCATTGTCCTGCGAAGATATGAACTTGCGCACAATGTCGGCCATGTCCTTCTCGAAGGGCATCAGGTCCAGTTCCTTGCCTTCGGGTGCGCGGTGGTTCCAGCTGGTGCGCGGCCCGACAGGGGCCAGTTGCTCGGTATTCTGCACCACGGATGAAAGCTCGGTGGAATTGCGCCGCACCAACCAGTCAAACTGCCCGCCATAATGGGCGGCGTCACGCTGGTTTGAATCGAGGCTATTGATGACGACGCGCAGCCCAAGTTTTGCCATCTGGCCGACGAGACCTTCCGCGAGGCTCTTGTCTGTCGCGTAACCGTTGTTGACGAGAAGGGTAATCTCGACATTACGACCGCCAAGCGTTTCCTTGGGGAAATTCAGGAAGCCATCGCCGTCCGTGTCTTTCAGGCCAATCGAAGCCAGTGCAGCCTTGGCAGCCTCGAGGTTGAAGGGGTAATAGACCGTGGAGGCCCGATCATAGAAACTTGTCCCCGACGAAATACCACCCGGATAGATCGCCGTGAAAGGCCCCTTGACGAGCGAGTCACCGATCGCCTTGCGATCCAGAGCGGAGGTGACGGCCTGGCGGAAGACCTCGTTACGGTTCAGCTCGCGGATGGCCTGTCCGCGCTCATCCGGATTGCCCCAGCCATTGGCCGAAAAATTCATCTGCAGATTATAACCGATGAGCCGCGGCCCAAAGGCAAGGCGGGCCGGCGCATTAGGATCAGCGGCGCGTTTCAGCGATGCGACGAAATTCTCCGGCTGCTCGAGATTGGAGAAATCGCCCGATCCTGCGACAGCCTGCACATCACGGTCCGCCCACGTGGAGAGCTTGTAATGGACTTCATTGAGATAAGGCAACTGCTGGCCTTTCTCATCCACTTTCCAGTAATACGGGTTGCGACGCAGAACGATGAGATCATCCGGCCGGTATGACACCGGCACCCAAGCGCCCATGACCGGCATGTTCATATACTCAGGCGGGAACGCGTTCTTGAACTGGTTATAGGTGTTCTTGGAATATTTCGGATGCTGCGGTTTCAGAATATGCGACGGCCCGGGGCAGAAGCTCGGATAGGCCATGGTGTAGAGATATTGCTTCGGGAACGCCGCCTTGAACGTCCATTCGACGGTATAGTCATCGATCTTCTTGAGCGTCGTTCCCTCACCGAAAGCCTCAGGCGATGCGCCACCGCCAAGCGGTGAGACATTGGGATCGATGACGGCGTCTTCCCAATAAAACATCACGTCATCGGCGTTAAAGGGCTCGCCGTCGGACCACTTGGCACCCTTGACGAGATGCATCGTCAGCTTGTGGCCATCTTCGGACCATTCCCAGCTTTTGGCCAGATTGGGCAGCGGTTCGGTATCCTTGGCATCCACCTGGAACAGCGGGGCGGTGCGCGTCAGGCATTCGGAAAGGGCGATATCGATGCCGCCCCAGCCCTGACTCTGGCCGGCAATGTAGTTCCAGCCCTCCGGCCTGCCGCCAACCACATGGCGCATCGTGTCGCCGTAAACGCCCATACCGTCGGGCATATTGCCTGTTTTGTAGACCAGCGGCTCCTCCGGCAGGCGCTCTTTCAACGGCGGCAGCTTGCCGGTCTTTTCGAATTTCTCGGTGATCCAGTCGGGTTCGCTATAATTTGGAAGCGCCTTGAATTCGAGGATCGAGTCGCGCGCTACATAGTTGATCTTGCCTTCGGCCGGAAATTGCGGCGGCTCGGGCGGCGTGGTGGTCTCGAAGGCATTCGCATTGAGTGCGATCATCGAAACACTTAAGCCCAGTGCCGCGATGATACCGACCCTGCGTTGAAGTAACATCGTTTTTCCTCCCAAATGGCAGCTCTTCGAGCGCCCACCCTCTGTGATCGTTAGACCGGACGGCGAACTCCCTTTCGCCACCGGCCTGTTTCCATGCTTTTCCTCAGACAGCCTTTTTCAGAGCCGATTTTTCAGCCCGTAGCTCTTCGATGGAACGCACGTTGCGGCGCGCGGCCCCCGCCCAGTCACGCGTCTGGACGGTGGATTTTGCCAGCCGCTCCTTCGCTGCCGGAACGGCATCGTGATATTGCGGCAGCCAGCGCGCCTGCGCGACAACCATCTCGTCCACCATCTGCCAGACCTCCTCCGGCGTGGCGACAGCGCCGACCAGCGGATCATGCAACACGGCAAGTTTCAAAAGATCGATATCGCCGGTGACTGCCGCATGGACTGACATGCGCTGAACATTGATCGAGGCCATGCAGGTTGCCGCGCAAGCTTCTGGCAGCGTGATGCCCGATACCATGTTGATGCCGAAACGATCGACGAAACCGGGTGACTCGATAATGGCGTCAGCCGGCAGGTTGCTGATGACGCCATTGTTCTTGACGTTGAAATGGCCGCGATAGACACGCCCCGTCTCCAGCGCTTCGAGGATGTGGCTTGCGTGTTCGTTGGAGCGCTTTGCCGGATCGATCGGCTTGTCTGCCGAGGCGAGAAACTGCGGAAACTCGGTTTCAAACCAGTTGCGGGTCTCGGTGGAATGGCGCAGATAACCGCCGGTTTCGCCGTGAATCCAGTCGGACATATCGATCCAGCGAGCAATCTCTTCTGGCCGCTTCCGATACCAGGGCAGATATTCGGACAGATGGCCGTTGCTCTCGGTCGAATAGACGCCGAAACGCTTGAGAACATCGATGCGCAGCTTCTCCTGCTGCGAAAAGACCGGATGCGCCTCGAAAGCGGCGACCAGCTCATCTTTGCCGATCTTGCGGCCGTTAAGCCGCAGATCGATGAACCATGTCTGGTGATTGATGCCGGAGCAGATGTAATCGAGTTCCGCAGGGGATTTCGCACCGAGGATTTCGGCGATCTGTTCCGCACCGTGCTGAACGCCATGGCAGAGACCGACCGTATCCACCTTGCCATATTCGATGGCCGCCCAGGTGTTCATCGCCATGGGGTTGGCATAGTTCAGGAATTTCGCACCCGGTGCTGCGACTTCGCGGATATCCTTGCAGAAATCCAGAATGACGGGAATGTTGCGCTGACCGTAGAGAATGCCGCCGGCGCAGATTGTATCGCCCACGCACTGGTCGATGCCGTATTTCAGCGGGATGCGGATATCGTCCGCATAGGCTTCGAGCCCACCGACCCGCACGCAGCTGATAATGTATTTCGCGCCCTCCAGCGCCCGGCGGCGGTCCGTATGGGCGGTCACCTTGACGGGGAAACCATTCGCCTCAACGATCTTGTCGAGGATCGCCCTGATCATATCGAGATTGTGCTGGCTGATATCCGTGAGCGCGACTTCAATATCGCGAAACTCGGGCACACACAGGAGATCGGTGAACAGTTTTTTCGTGAAACCGACGCTGCCTGCGCCAATAATAGCGATTTTGAAACTCATAACGCCACCTCTGTTGCAAATCGAACGGGTGAAACGGGCCGACGGATAATAAAATGCCGCTATAAGAAAATACCCGCGAGAATCCGGGAAACCCGGCTTTCTCGCCATTTTTTCAGCACCAATATCCTGCTGGCTGTCTCCTCGGATCGGGATTATGCTTATAAAGACATGTAGAACCAGAGAAGGATTATGCTTTTATGGGTAATTTTGTGCTGCGCGATCTGATCGATCAGGGACCCTGCATGCGCACTGTCTCCCTGCCCCGTGGACGCCAGACACTGCACACCATGCCGACCAGCAGCGGATATGAATTGCGCCGTAGCGGCAATTATGATTGGGACGGTCGCAAGCGCGGCCAGACGCCGTTTACCGTCCTGCAATACTGCATCAGCGGCCAGGGAAATCTGAGGTACGAGAACCGGCAATACGTCGTCAGACCAGGCGAAACCCTGCTGTTGCTCATCCCTCACAATCACCGTTACTGGCTGGAAGAAGGCAAGGAATGGGAGTTCTTCTGGATATCCATGAATGGCGAGGAGGCGCTTCGCATCCACCGCAATATTCTTTCTGTCACCGGTCCGGTCCTCAAGCTACAGCCGGAAACGATCGACCACCTTGCAGAATGCTGTTCACGCCTCGTCAACGGTGCGGAAACACCTGGAGCGGCTTCTGCCGTTGCCTATGAAGCGGCGATGACGCTCTATGACGACGTTTTCGGGTCGCACCCCTCCTTCGGCGGCGAATATCGCACCATGCAACAGGTGCTGAGCTACATCGACAGTCACCTCGGCGAACGCCTTTCCGTCAGCGATCTCGCAGCTGTGGCGGGGCTCAGTCGCGCACATTTCTCCCGCATCTTCACGGCGAGCGAGGGCCTGCCGCCTGCGGAATTCGTTCTGCAGCGACGTCTTCGCCGCGCTGCCAAGCTTTTAACGACAGCAGCCCACATCCCCATCAAGGAAGTTTCGGTCCTTTGCGGTTTCGAGGACCCCAATTATTTCTCCAAGGTTTTCAGACGACTGTACGGCACCAACCCGAGCGAATTCCGCACCACCGGGATGTATGCAAGCGTTCGTCAAGGTTGACGGCAATTCCGACTTGGTTTTGACATGTTTCGAGCGACTAAGGATTGTTGTAGCGCCGTTGATGGAGACCGACCGAGGTGAACAGCAAAATCCGGAGGATCCTGGTCTTCCCTATTCGGGCGATCATCGTTCTCGCGCTGATCCTTGACGGAATTTTCCGTCCGCTCTATCGCCCGGTCACCAGGGCAATATCCCGTATTACATTCATCCAGAAGCTGGAGACCCGGATTGCCAGACTCCCGCGTCTTGCCATTCTTCTCTGTCTTGCCGTCCCTTTTGCGATCGCCGAACCAATGAAGATCGTCGGCCTCGTCCTCATCGCCCATGGCGCTTTCAAGTCCGGCGTCGTTCTGACGGTACTTGCACATCTCTCGACTTTCCTTATTGTCGAGCGCATCTACCATGCCGGAAAGGAAAAGCTGCTGACCTACGGCTGGCTCGCCTGGATCATGCGCTATGTGCGCTTCGCACGCGCCTTTTACGATCGAGCCAAGGCCTCCGCGCTTAGCTGGATACGGCTGCGCCTCCTGGCGCAGCAGCGGTAACAATCACCGTTTGCGCCTCAACCTCTTCAGAAAATATTCCGCCAGGGCAGTGGATTGGAGCGAAACGAGGATAATGACAATGCCAAGTACAACGCGAGTTTCTGGCACCTCGTCGAAGAGAAAATATCCGACCGCAGTCACAAACAGGATCGACAGATAGCTGACCGGCGCAAGGACGCTTGCATCCGCGATGCGATAGGCCCGCAGGAAGCAATATTGTCCCATCTGCGCCAGCAATCCGATGCCGAGCAACGGAACCCAGTCAAATGACGCAACCGGCCTCCATGTCCAGATTGCCGGAATGGCGGTGATGACGGCGAGGCCCACCGTATAGAACACCATCATGACCGTGGTGTTTTCCTGCCGCAGCGCCCGTGTCTGGATCACCGCAAGGGCGCCGAACACCACCGATATCAGAATAACAATCACGCCCACGCCAAATTCCGCACCGCCCGGCCCAATGACGACGAGCACACCGACAAATGCAAGACAGGCTCCCGCCCAGCGAAAGCGGCCCACACTTTCTCCAAGAAAGGCAACGGCCATCGCCATAGTCACCAATGGCCGGGAAAAGCCAACGGCATTGACCGTCGCAAGCGGCAAGAGGGTAATGGCGATGAAATTGCTGGTGAGCGCGATGGCATTGCAGCAGATGCGGAAAATGTTGCGCCAAGGATATTTGACGCGCACCATTTCTCCCCGGTGCCGCCAGATCAGCGGCAGGATGAACAGCAGACCGATCATCGCCCTGATAAAGACCAGCTGGAAGGCGGGATAGGTGACGCCTTGCGCCTTAACGAGCGCGGTCATACCGCCCGCGACAAGGGTCATGTCCAGCAACAGCCAGCCTATGCCCGCGCGGGTGTCCGTTGCGCGAGGGCCTTGCTGTTCTTCGCTTTGATGGTCGCCATTCACGCCGGTTGCACAAGATTGGCCATGAGGCGGAAAGCGCCAGGCACAAGCTTGTCCATCTGATGGTGCAGCACGAGGCTGGTATGGGTATGCCTACCCTTGCCGATGACACCCGAAACCAGCGCACCCTTCAGCGGCTGCTCATCGACATCATGCATGGCGAGCAATGGCTCGTAGACATCATCCCAGCGCGAGGCGAAATAAAGCCCGCGTTCCTTGTCCCAGCCCCCCCAGTCGACGCCATCAATCCTGTTCGGCCCAGTAAGCAGGGGATGGTCGGGCAAGAGCACCGTTACCACCGCCTGTGGATCGGTCACACGCCAGCGCAGGGAAGGCTTGCCTATCTCAAGACGCCGGACTGGCGTCGTTTCCACATTCCACCCGTCAGTCGGCCGGTGATAGAGCGTGACCAGATGACCGCCGTTTTCCACGAAGCGGTGAAGTTTCTCCGTCTCGGCAGCGAGATCCCTGCGGATGCCGAAGGCGAAGATGCCAATAACGATCGTCGTAAAGGATGACAGGTCCCCGCCAAGCGCCTGAGCGTCGAGGTCGGTGACATCGAGTCCCATTCGCGACAGCCAAAGACCGACCCTGTCAGCACCACCACCGACATACCCGATCCGCGCCTTCTCGGGCAGCTTGAGGTCCAGCGAGAGGATTTTCAGAACGGACGGCGCCAAAAACCTTGCCCGACCGATGTGCGGATAAGCGATCGGCGTTATCTGAAAAGCGGGTTGGGCACCGACCAGCGCCTCGATCTGGGCAAGGCCCACGCGGGCCTCGCCGTTACGTTCGGCAATCCAGTCGCCGCCGTTCTTGCGCAGGCTCCAGCCGCCCGTATTCCTGAACGACAGCGACGCATCGGCTCCGTTTATATGCGCCTGAAAGACATGCGCCTCCTGCCCGTGTCCGAGCGGAACCAGAAGAGCGTCCGGCGCAATCGTCAGCGACTGCGCCGGCGTCACGAAAAACTGTTCCTCAAGGTCGAAGGCGGCCGAAACCGTTCTGCCTTCAACCGTTGCGGAAAGCCGCACCGAGGCATGGCCATTGCCGCCCATGGCTTTCCAGTCAGGCTGATACAGCCCGGAAACAGCTGCATCCTGATCCGCGACAAGCTTAAAGACCCGCGTCTCGCCAAGCGACTGGATGGATGACGATACACCTGATGGCAGGACCGGAGTGACCTCGACATCAATGTGAGCTGTCTTGTCTGAAAGCTCCACGGAAAGAACTGCCGTTCCGCCTGGAACGATCTCCGCCGGCTCGGCGTAGGCCCGCTCGAAAACATCAAGCGCCGTCAGGACGGCGGCATCGATCTGCACCCGCTTGCGCCTGATCCGATGTCCGTGCAGTTCCGTGAAATCCGCAGTGGCGGATTCGTCCACCGTCTGCAAAAGCGCTGCCGCGGCAAGAAGTGACGCCGTGATCCGCTGCCTGTCGGGAAAGGCCGATATCGCTTCGCTTATCGCCTGCTCCGCCTTGACCAGCGCCCTTGCCAAGTCGGCATCCAGGCCCGGGAACACCGCAAGGTCTGACAACGAAGACGGCAGCCCGTCGAGGATTGAGCATTCTTCGCCCCCTGCATCACTGGCGAGTTCGAGATGCAGCGGCCAGACCTCCTGCGCCAGCTTAGGCCAATGTCCCATTCCCTGAGAAGCGTGATAATAACGCGACCATTCGCCGATCCGGTCATATTGCGCGCCAGTCGCCCGCTCCCTGCCGCGAGCATTTACCGTTACGGTCGTCTCCGGCGGCGGCACTTCGTCATCATAGGTGTCACCACCGCCCGACCACGCGGGAAGGTAATATTTCGCCACCTGCCACGGCTTCAGCCCCTCTGAAAGATGTTCAGGATAGGCCGCAGGGTCCGCCGCCAGCGCGATGGCGCTCTTTGCCGCACGCGTCATCGCTCGGTGGTGCCCATGTTGTCCCGGCACATCGAGAAAGGTCGGGATGACGATATCCGGCCGCTCCTTGCGATAGGCGCGGACCAGCCTTTCGACGATGCGCTGCTGTCCCCAGCGGCCAAAGGTCTGGTCGCCATCCTTGGAGAACCCGAAGTCATGAATGAGATCCGCCGGCCCATGGCCGAGCCAGCTGATGTCAGCATCGATGACACGCGCCGCCTCCTCCAGCTCCCGCGAGCGGATGACACCGAGCGCGCCAAGCCTTTCCGGCCCCAGCGCATTCTGACCGCCCTCGCCACGTGTCGAGCAGGCGATGATGGTACGCATGCCAAGCTCCATGCGGAAATAGGCGAGAAGTCCGTTCTGCTCGTCGTCCGGATGCGCGCCGGTATGCATGACGGTCACGGTAGACTTCAGCGCGCTCAGCCTGCGATGCAGGCGTATGAGCCACGGATCGGCCATTTGCCGTTCGATGCGCTCCCGGGGCGTAAGCATGGGCGGTCTCCTCCAATATTCAGCCGGGTGCCTGCGCTGCGGCTCCCATGGATGTCTCAAGTTTTGGCGTGACGATATCGAAAAGCGGCAAGGCGGCAGCGCCGAGGGCAGCAGTCAACTGCCCGGACTTGCCATGGATGACACGCGGAAGTTCCCGCTGCCTGCGACTTGCGACCGAGGTCGGCAAAGGCCCCATCCGTGCAATGATTTCACTGATGATGACCTCAGGCAGAGCGCCGCCGAGAATGACTGTCTGCGGATCGAGAATATTCTCGAGCATCGCCACCATGGGCGCCAGATGCGCCGCAGCTTCGTCGATCCATTCCCTCACCACGGGATGACCTGCCTTGAACAGGGCCTCCAGATCATCAAGTTCCGTATCTGCAACACCGGCGCATACAAGCTTTTCCTTCAGTACATAGACTGAGGCATAAGCCTCCAGGCATCCTCTCTGACCACAGGAAGGACAAGGCCTTCCCCTCGGCGAAACAGTCACATGGCCGATTTCGCCGGCATTCCCGAATGCACCGCGATAGGGCGCACCATCCTGCATGATGCCGAGGCCGATACCGACGCCGAAATAGATCATGCAGAAATTCGGGATCGCCAGACCAGCACCAAACAGCCGTTCCCCGACTGCTGCGGCCGTGGCATCGTTTTCAACCACGACCGGCTGGCCGCAGGCTTCGCCCAGCATCTGCCGGGCATCAATGCCGCCCCAGCCGGAAAGCGTCGTCGGTCCCACCGAAGTCATGCCATCGATCTCGAAGGGGCCGGGCATGACGACCCCGGTGCCGAGCAGCCTGCAGCCTAGATTTTTGGCAACGGCGTCATGCTCGGCGGCAAAGGTATTGAATATAGCATCCGGCGTCGTGTCCAAGAGCGGCGTGATGCGCTGCGTGCGAAGAACACCGGCGAGATCAAGACCGACGGTGACCATGTGGTCTGCGGCGATCTCGACGCCGATCGTTGCCCCGCCGTCAGGATTGACCGCGAACTGGATTGGCGGCTGCCCGCGCCCAGTGCGACGACGGCCCAGTTCCTTCAGCAATTCCTCGCCGACCAGCTCATCGACGATATTGGCAACCGCCTGCGGGGTGAGATGGGTAATCTTGGCAATCTGGGCGCGACCGAGTGAGCCGTGCCGCCGTACGAGGTCGAGAACGACTCGCCTGTTGTGCTCCCGGCTCCGCTCGGGATTTTTTCCGATTGCTACGGGATAATCGTCCACCGTGTGCACCGTCATCTCTTCAACTTCCCGTCCGTTAGAAAATTCATAGCGTCCAATTGGGGACAAGCGCAATATAATAATTCAAGTAAATTATCTTATTGACAAAAGCGCGCCTTCGGAGAACCGTAGAGGCCGACCGGGGGTCAGTCTTGTCGGGGCGAAAGAGGAAACTTCGCTGCCGGCAAATCGATGAGCGCGCGCGAAAGCGCGGATAATGGGAACGATCGCTCCGCATCCGGAAGACCGGGCGGAGGAAAAGGAGGCTTACATGCGCAGGGCAACTCTGTTCGCCGGCTTGGTTGCCGGTTTCAGCACATTTGCATTCAACGCCGCGCAGGCGGTTGAAATCGAATATTGGCAATATGTCTTCGACACCCGCGTGAAGGCCATGGACGAGCTGATCGCACAATTCCAGAAGGCCAATCCCGACATCACCGTTAAGCAGGTAACCTTCCCTTACGCCGACTATCAGACGCGCGTGATTGCCGCCAATATGTCGGGCAAAGGCCCAGACGTGATGCAGCTGTTCTACGGCTGGCTCGACAAGTTCGCAGCCGGCGGCATTTTGCAGCCACTGCCGACCGATACCTTCCCGCATGACAAGATCGAAAGCGAATTCTTCCCGATCGTCAGCGCCATGAAACGCGGCGACGACTATTATGGCCTGCCGACAGCGGTTCGTTCGCTGGCGCTGTTCTACAACAAGAAGCTCTTCACCGAAGCCGGTCTCGATCCCGCCAATCCACCGAAGACGCTCGATGAATTCATCGCCGCCGGGCAAAAGATCGCCAAGCACGATGCCGCCGGTAATCTCACCGTCGCCGGTTCCACGCTCGATATGGGCGGTCAGGATCACCAGTGGTGGCGTGAAGTGCTCATTCGCCAATATGGCGGCGAGCCCTATACCGACAACGACCAGAAGGTAGCTTATAACAGCGAGCCGGGCATCCAGGCGCTGAAATTCTACACCAGCCTGCAGCTTGAAAAGAAGATCGGCCAGGCGGGTTTCATGGATGAAGGTCAGGCCGCCTTCCGCGCCGGCAAGGCCGGCATGACCATCGACGGCACGTTCCGGCTGGGCTCGTTCCGCACCATCAAGGATTTCGAATGGGGCGTGACCGAGCTTCCCACAAATGACAAAAACATCCGCTCCAACTATGCCAGCTATTTCGCCAACGGCATCAGCGCCAAGACCACGGGTGAAGAGCTTGAGGCCTCCAAGAAGTTCCTCGCTTATATCTCCTCGCCGGAAGCCATGGCGATCTGGCTGAAGACGGTGGGTGAACTGCCGGCACGCCGCTCTGCGGCCCTGACCGAAGAAAATCTGAAGGACCCTATCTACGCGCCGTTCCTGAAGGGGCTGGAATACGCCCATACGACGCTGTTCATGGATGAAGCCGCCCAGCGGCAGAATGCCATCGACATGACCAACCGTGTGCTTCTCGAGGGCCAGTCGGTTGAAGATTCCATCAAGCAGGCCGCCGAGGCCGAGCAGGAAATCATCGACGCGGCGAAACCCTGAAAACCGCAGGTCCAACCATGACAGCGACAGATAAACAGGGGGCGGTATTCGGCCGCCCCGGCGGCTCCTTCGGAGATCGCCTTTCCATGCGCACCAAACGGCTTTTGTGGATCTGGAGCTTTCTGGCGATCCCGATCCTGTTTTACAGCGTCATCCGTTTTTACCCGACGCTGCAGGCCTTCTATCTGTCCTTCACCAACTGGGACCTGCTGAGGCCGGCAAAGTTCATCGGCGTCGCCAATTACGTCAAGCTCTTCAAGGACCCGCAATTCTGGAAGGTGTTCAAGAACACCTTCACCTATCTCATCGTCGGCACGCCGATCAGCCTCGTTCTGGCTTTCGTCATCGCCTTTTATCTGGACCGGGTGCGCATTCTGCACGGCTTCATCCGCGCGCTCTATTTCCTGCCCTACCTGACGACGGCAGCCGCGATGGCCTGGGTCTGGCGCTGGTTCTATCAACCGCCGCCCATCGGCATCATCAATGACGTGCTCGGCATGATCGGCATTCCCCAGCAACCGTTTATCCGCTCCACCGATCAGGCGCTTTATTCGGTCATGGTAACCGCCATCTGGGCGGGGCTCGGTTTCCAGATCATCATCTTCATGGCCGGCTTGCGCGCCATTCCCACGACATTCTACGAAGCCGCTCGGATAGACGGGCTGGGTGAATGGGCAATCCTGCGCAAGATCACGCTGCCGCTTCTGAAACCCACCACCGTTTTCCTTGTCGTATTTTCATCGATCGGTTTCCTGCGGATTTTCGACCAGGTCTATAACATGACCACCAATGATCCGGGTGGCCCGCTAGGCTCCACCAAACCGCTGGTGCTGATGATCTACCAGACCGCTTTCAATTCCTATGCGATGGGCTATGCGGCCGCGCAGACTGTGGTCCTCTTCACCATTCTTCTTGTCGTATCGCTGATCCAGCTCTGGGTCCTGAGGGAAAAGAAATGAGCGAAACCTCGCCACTCTCCCACGCTCGCATCCGCCCCGGCCGCATCATCGCCTGGACGCTGCTGTTGATCGGCGGCCTGATCATGGTCTCGCCGCTGCTGTTCATGTTCGCGACCTCGTTCAAGACGGCGGATCAGGTCTATGATCTGCGCCTCATTCCCGCTGCACCGACAATCGCAAACTACATGACCGTCATGGCTGATGGCCGTTTCCTGCGCTGGTTCTTCAACTCGACGCTGGTTGCGGTCCTCGTCACCGTCTCCAACTGCTTTTTCGACAGTCTGGTTGGTTATACCTTGGCGAAATTCGAGTTTCGCGGACGTTACTTCATCTTCCTAGCTATTCTTTCCACGCTGATGATACCGACAGAAATGCTTGTCATTCCCTGGTATCTGATGTCGAGCCAGCTGGGCTGGCTCGACAGCTACTGGGGCATCATGTTCCCCGGCATGATGACGGCCTTTGGCACCTTCCTGATGAAGCAGTTCTTCGAGACGGTTCCGAACGACTTCATCGAGGCCGCGCGCGTCGACGGGCTGAACGAATTCCAGATCTGGTGGAAAGTCGCCCTGCCACTGGTGACACCGGCGCTCTCCGCACTCGCGATCTTCACCTTCCTCGGCAACTGGACAGCCTTTTTCTGGCCGTTGATCGTCACGACAAGCAAGGAACTTTACACCCTGCCCGTCGGTCTTTCGAGCTTCGCCGTGGAACAGCAAATCCAGTGGGAAATGATCATGACGGGCGCAGCCATTGCGACCATCCCCACCCTCATCGTCTTCATCGTCCTGCAACGCTACATCGTGCGCGGTGTGATGCTGGCGGGCCTGAAAGGATAATATCATGGCCGATATCAACCAGCGCCAGTCGGATACCAGCAAGTTTCCCGACCCTGTCTACAAAGAAACCGTGCTGCGCCCGCTGTTTGACGGCGCCAAGAACCACCACGTCGACGGGTTTCGCCGCATAGACCGCGCCCACCTTGTCATGCTGCGCGAAACCGGCATTCTCGATGCCGAGACGGCAGCCAAGATCGCCGGCGCACTCGAAGACATCGACAAAACCATCGAACCCTCGGAGCTTGTTTATACCGGCGAGGTCGAGGATTTCTTCTTCCTGATCGAGAAGGAACTGAAAGCCCGCATCGGCGTTGATGTCGCCGGTCGCCTGCACACGGCCCGTTCGCGCAACGATATCGATCACACGCTGTTCAAGATCGGCCTGAAGGACAAGATTGACACGCTCACCGCCAAGGCGCGTGTTCTGCTGAAAGCCCTGATCGATGCCGCCGAGCGTAACCAATCCACGCTCATCGTGGCCTATACGCATGGGCAGCCGGCCCAGCCCACCACCTTTGGCCATTACCTTTCTGCCGCCATCGAAGTGTTGATTAGGGATATCGACCGTTTTGCGGAGGCGCGCCGCATCGTTGATCTGTCGCCGATGGGCGCGGCCGCCATAACCACCTCGGGTTTTCCCATCGACCGCGCACGAGTTGCCGTATTGCTGGGCTTTGCTGCACCGTTGCGCAATTCCTATTCCTGCATCGCCGCCGTGGATTATACGACAGCGACCTATGGCGCGATCGAGCTGATGTTCCTGCATCTCGGACGGCTCATTCAGGACTTCCAGTTCTGGACGAGTTTTGAGGTCGGCCAGATCTACGTGCCGAATGCGCTGGTGCAGATTTCCTCGATCATGCCGCAAAAGCGAAACCCGGTGCCGATCGAGCATCTGCGCCACCTCGCCAGCCAGACATTTGGGCGGGCGCGCACGGTGCTGGATGTGATGCACAATACGCCCTTCACCGACATGAATGACAGTGAGGGCGAGACGCAGGGCATGGGTTATGAGGCCTTCGCCTCTGCCGGCCGGGTTCTCGATCTGCTTGCCAGCCTCGTTGGCCAGATCAGCATCGATCCCGAAAGGGTTGACCAGAACATCCGCCGATCCTGCATTACCATTACGGAGCTGGCGGATTCGCTTGTCCGCATAGAAGACCTGTCTTTCCGTCAGGCCCATGAAATTGCCGCGAGTGTTGCCAAGAGCGTCGTCGCGCTGAAGGGCGATCTTCCGAACGACGGTTACCAGCCCTTCCTCAAGGCGTTCCAGGAGCTGACAGGGCGGCAAACTGGAATCGACGAGGAAAAATTCAGACAGATCGTCTCGCCCGAGCACTTCGTCGCCGTGCGCAGCCGTTTCGGCGGCCCGGCGCCTGAACCCATGCGGCAAGCGATTGCCAGCTATCGCAACACGCTTGCTGCATTCGAGGCGGAAGCACGGCGATCCGCCGATCACGAAGCGGCAAAGGCCGCGGAACTCGCAAAGAAATTCACCGCGCTGACGGGAGCCCGATGATGGCGACAATCGAACTCAATAAACTCGTGAAGCGCTACGGCAAAGTCGAGGCGGTCAAGGGCATTGACCTTGCCATTGAAGACGGAGAATTCGTTGTTTTTGTCGGCCCTTCCGGCTGCGGCAAATCAACCACCCTTAGAATGATCGCCGGGCTGGAAGAAATCTCTGACGGCGCGCTGAAGATCGGTGGCGACATCGTCAATGAGAAGGAACCGAAACAGCGCAACATCGCGATGGTCTTCCAGAACTATGCGATCTATCCGCACATGACGGTTCGCCAGAACATCGGCTTTGGGCTCTACACCTCAAAGCTTGACCGCGAGGAAAAGAACCGCCGCATTGAGGAAGCCGGCAGGGTGCTCGGACTGGAGGCCCTGCTCGACCGGCGGCCGGCGGCCCTGTCAGGCGGCCAGCGGCAGCGTGTCGCCATCGGCCGCGCCATGGTGCGCGATCCTGCCGCTTTCCTGTTCGATGAGCCGCTGTCTAATCTAGACGCCCAGCTGCGCGCTCAGATGCGTATTGAAATCAAGCGCTTGCATCAGCGTCTTAAGACGACAACCGTTTATGTCACCCACGATCAGGTGGAAGCCATGACCATGGCGGATCGCATCGTGGTGATGAAGGACGGCCACATCCTGCAGGTCGGCACGCCAACGGAGCTCTATGAAACACCCGTCGACATCTTTACCGCACGCTTCATCGGCAGCCCCTCGATGAACCTACTGCGCGGAACCAGAGCCGGCGACGGCGTCGCGCCGTCCGCAACGGGTGAGCTTCTGATCGGCGTCCGGCCGCATGATCTGCTTGTTGGCGAGTCTGGGTCCGCTCAGGGAACGTTTACCTTGGAAGGAACGGTCACGGCAGTCGAGCCGCTCGGGCCGGAGACGCTTGTTCATCTGGACACCGACAACAGTTCGGTGATCGCCACGGCGAGAAGCAAAACCATTCCGGCCGTCGGCAGCCGGCTGCAATGCCAGGCGGAGCGAGGTTCGCTTTATCTCTTCGACGCCAAGACGGAAAAGCTTCTGGGCCGCGCATGATGACAACGGAAAAAACTGCCGTCATCAGCATCGGCCGGATCTATTGTGACCTGATTTTTACCGGTCTTAATGAACTGCCAGTGCTCGGCCGGGAACTGTTTGCCCGAGACATGGAAATTGCCGCCGGCGGCGGAGCCTTCATTGCCGCTGCGCATTTCGCCCACATAGGCCGCCCGGTTGCGCTGCTTGCAAGACTGGGCACAGATACGTTTTCGCGCGATATCGGTGAGAAAATGGCGCAGAGCGGCGTCGATCTGAAGTTTCTGGAACATGCAGCAGATGCCGGACCGCAAGTTACGGTGGCGACTGTGGTTGGTCAGGACCGGGCTTTTTTGACGCGCCGCGCCGGTGCCGCCCGGCCTTCGACGCTGGATGCCGCCTTTGCGTGGGAAAACGCCCTGCATCTGCACATCGCCGAATTCGCCACGCTGCATGAGATGCCCGATCTGGTTTCACGCGCCAAGGCAAGCGGATTGTCGGTATCGCTCGATCCAAGCTGGGATGCTTCGCTGATTTACGACAAGGGGCTGCTCAAGGCCTGTGCCGGTGTCGACGTGTTTTTGCCCAATCTCGAAGAGGCGGAAGCAATCACGGGGCATTCTGACCCGGAAAGAGCCATGCACGCCCTGTCAGAGGCCTTTCCCGTCGTGGCGCTGAAAGGCGGCGCGCAAGGCGCGTGGGTATCTTGTCGAAGGGGCTTGCAGCATCTGGCAGCCCAGGAAGTACCCGTGGTCGACACGACCGGCGCCGGCGATGCCTTTAATGCCGGTTTTCTTGATGCCTGGCTTCAAGGCTGGGGCGAACAGCAATGCCTCACAGCCGGGGTTGCCGCGGGCAGTCTTGCCGTGCAGGCGGCGGGCGGCGCCCCGAGGGTGTCGACCACCGCTTGAGGCACCTTGCCCGCCTCACTCTCCCCGCGGAAAACGCTGGTTTTCTTCCAGCACGTTGAGGTCCATGTGGTTGCGCATGTAGCGTTCCGAAGCCTTTTGGAGGGGTTGGTAGTCCCACGGGTAATAAACGCCGTTGCGCAGCGCCTTATAGACCACCCAGCGCCGCGCCTGACTTTCGCGAACGGCGGCGTCGAACACCGGCAACTGCCACCGCCGGCCAATTTCGGCGGAAAGCGACGAGAGCACGTCGCTGAAAGCGGGGTCGCCGGCGAGATTGGTGCGCTCTTCGGGATCGGCGTCCAGATCGTAAAGCAGCGGCGGATCGACCTCACAGACGGACAATTTGTATCGGCCGTCCCGGATGGCGACGAGCGGCGAGATCGAGCCTTCGGCGGCATATTCCATCGGCACCGGGCCGCGCCCGCCGGTGCCAGCAGCCAACAGCGCCAGATCCTCACCGTCGGTCCAGCGTTTGAGCGAGGTGATATCAAGCCCTGCCAGACCGCACAATGTCGGCGTGACATCCAGTGTCGAGACCGGCGTGTCGATCAAAGCCGGCTGCCAACCGGGTGCGGCCACCATCAGCGGGACGCGGGCTGAGCCCTCGAAAAAGCACATCTTGAACCAGAGGCCGCGCTCACCCAACATATCGCCATGATCTGACAGGAAGAGGACGATGGTGTCCTCCTCCATCCGCGTCGCTTTCAGGACGCCAAGGATTTCGCCGATCTTCTCGTCGATATAGGAGACGTTGGCGAAATAACCGCGGCGTGCCCGGCGTATCTGCTCCGGCGAAATGTCGAAGGCCTTGTGGTCACACGCTTCCAGCAGCCGTTTCGAATGCGGATCCTGCTGATCGAAAGCTATCGCCATCGACTGAGGATCAAGGGCCGGGCAGTCCTCGTAGAGATCCCAGAATTTCCGCCGCGCAACATAGGGATCGTGCGGATGGGTGAAGCTGACCGTCAGACACCACGGTCGTTCATCAAGTCTACGAGACAGGTCGTAAAGCTTGCGTGTGGCGTGATAGGCCACCTCGTCGTCATATTCCATCTGGTTGGTGATTTCGGCAACGCCTGCACCGGTGACCGAACCGAGATTGTGGTACCACCAGTCGATCCGCTCGCCTGGCTTGGTATAGTCGGGCGTCCAGCCAAAATCCGCGGGATAGATATCGGTCGTCAGACGCTCTTCGAAGCCGTGCAGCTGATCAGGCCCAACGAAATGCATCTTTCCGGAAAGTCCGGTGTAATAACCCGCCGCGCGCAGATGGTGCGCATAGGTCGGGATGTCGGAGGCAAACTCCGCGGCATTGTCGTAAACGCGGGTACGACTTGGCAATTGCCCGGACATGAAGGATGCGCGAGCCGGTGCACAAAGCGGGCTAGCCGTATAGGTATTGGCGAAGCGGACAGAGCGCTCCGCTAAGGCTTTCAGATGCGGCGCATGGAGAAAATCGGCCGGTCCATCGGGAAACAACGTCCCGTTGAACTGGTCGGCCATCAGGATCAGAATATTGGGACGCGGCATTTCCACTTTCCGGCTCAGAGACTAAGCTTGCCCTTAACGGCATCCGCACCCGGTTTGCCATCCAGCGTATCTACGCCCTGCAACCAGCCATCCAACGCTTTGGGATTGGCCTTCAACCAGGCCGCTGCCGCAGCTTTGGAATCTTCGCCGCCGAGAATCGAACCCATCAGGGTATTTTCCATGCCAATATCGAACTTCAGGTTTTTGAAGAGCCCCGCGGCATTGGGGCATTTTTCCGGCCAGCCGGTGCGGGCAAGCGTATAAACCTCTGCACCGCCGAAATTCGGGCCGAAATAGGCGTCACCACCGGAGAGATAGGCAATATCGATCTTCTCGTTCATCGGATGCGGTGCCCAGGCAAGGAAGACCACACCCTTCTTGTCCCTGCCGGCCCGTTCCACCTGCGCCAGCATGGCCTGCTCACCAGATTCGACGAGCTGCCAGCCTTTCAGGCCAAAATCATTGGCGTCGATGATCTTCTGGATATTCTGGTTGGCTGGTGCGCCGGGCTCGATGCCGTAGATCTTGCTTTCGAATTCATCGGCATGTTTGGCGAGGTCGGCGAAATCCTTGACGCCTTTTTCCGCCATATAGGCCGGCACGGCGAGCGTGAACTTCGCCCCCTCCAGATTTTTCGTGATAACCTGCGCCGCCTTGGCCGCGTTCAGGTCGTCCACGAAGGATTTTTGCGCCGGCATCCAGTTCCCGAGAAAGACATCAATTTCGCCGTTCTTCATCGCCTGATAGCCGATGGGCACGGAAAGCGTCTTGACGTCGGCTTCATAACCCAATGCATCGAGCAGTACTGAGGCGACGCCATTGGTTGCGGTAATATCCGTCCAGCCGGGATCGCTGAGACGGATGGTCTTGCAGGCGGCATCGTCGGCAGCCTGAAGCGGGGTTGAGAAGGCTGCCACTGACAGAAACAGACCGGCGGCAATGCGATGCAGATGAGACACTGTTTTCATTGCGGATCCCCCTTTATTAGTCCAGTTTATTGAACACCACGTTGCTTTCACCTGTGAAGCGGGTAATTTTCAATGCCTGATATAAAGGAATTTGATGGCAGAGCGACCTCTCGATCTTGGCTGGATGCGCATTTTCACCGAGGTCGCCCGCTGTGGCAGCCTGACGGCCGCGGCAATATCGATGAGACTGACCCAACCGGCTGTGAGCTATCAGATCCGCAGGCTTGAGGATGAGCTTGGTGTCACTCTTGTCCGCCGACGACACCGCGGCATCGAACTGACGGCCGAGGGGCAGCGGCTGTTCGAGGTCGTTTCGCGCAATGTCGATGCCGTCGACCTGGTGGCGCAACAACTTCGCCGCACAAATGAGCGGCAGACCATTCGTCTGCATACTGACTATGCCTTCTCGTCGTTGTGGCTTATCCCGCGGATGCATGGGTTTCGTGCGCTCAACCCCGATATCAATATCCAGATCGTCGCCACGCAGGATCCGCTGGGTCAAGGCAAGCACGACAGCGACGTGATGATCATCTTCGGTACGCGGCAGGAGGCTGGCGAGGGTTCAATCTTGCTGCTTTCGGAAAAAGTTACACCGGTCTGCTCCCCGGCTCTTCTGTCGGACACACCGGCGCCCGCAACCATCGCGGATTTTTTACAGCGCAAACTCATTCATCTTGAAAACACGTCTCAGGCGCACTGGTTCGACTGGCCCAGCTATTTCAAGCAGTTCGGCGCGCACAGGGGAGCAGAGAGCGACGGCAGCGATATCACCTTCAACAATTACACCATGGTGGTGCAGGCAACCATCGGCGAACAGGGTTTCGCGCTCGGCTGGGCCGGGCTCGTCGATCCCCTGCTTGAAGCAGGCGTGCTGGTAACGGCTGGCCCCAGTCTTGAGGCGCCGGGTCGCGGTTACTGGCTCGTTCGGCCGAAAAGCAGCGACAATGCGGTTAAAAAGCTTACGGCATGGCTGATCGACGAGCGGCGGTGACGCCGCTCGCCCTGCACATTTTCCGCTTCAGATGGGATAATGCAAGGGTCCGTCCTGAAGCGTTACCCACCGTAGTTCAGTAAATTCAGCTATACCGGCCGTACCGCCAAAGCGCCCGTAACCCGAAGCCTTGACGCCGCCGAACGGCATTTGCGCCTCATCATGCACGGTCGGCCCGTTGACATGGCAAATACCACTCTCGATCCGCGCGGCAACGGAAAGCGCCCTTGCCTGATCCCTTCCGAAAACCGCCGCCGACAGCCCAAATTCACTCTCGTTGGCGATGCTGATGGCTTCATCGATCGTGCCTGCGCGGATAATCGACACGACCGGACCAAAACTCTCTTCGGAATAAAGCCGCATGGCCGGGGTGACGCCATCGACGGCAATCGCGTCAAGCATGGTGCCTTCACCACCGCCCCCTGCGATCCGTCGCGCGCCTTTGGAGACCGCATCATCCACAAGCGAACGGATGCGCAAGGCTGCTTCACCCGTCACAAGTGAGCCGAGCGGCGTTTTGCCCTCACGCGGATCACCGGCGATAAGACCGCCCGCCTTTGTCGCAAAAGCATCGACAAACTCGTCAGCAATACTATCGAGCACGATAATGCGCTCGGTCGACATGCAGATCTGCCCTTGATTCATGTATGCCCCAAATGCCGCAGCCGCGACCGCCGCATCGATATCCGCATCGTCTAGCACAATGAGCGGCGCCTTCCCCCCAAGTTCAAGCAACGCTGGTTTGAGATGTCGACCTGCCGTTTCCGCGATGACACGTCCCACCCGCGTGGAGCCAGTGAAGTTGACACGCCTTACTGCCGGATGGGCAATAAGCGCTTCAACGATTTTTGCTGCGTCTTCCGGCGCATTCGAAACGGCATTGAGCACGCCCTTTGGCAGGCCTGCGGACGCAACCGCGTCAATGATCAGAGCATGAGTGCGTGGGCAAAGTTCCGAAGTCTTCATGACAACGGTGTTGCCGCAGGCAAGAGGCGTGGCGATGGAACGCACACCAAGGATGACAGGCGCATTCCAGGGCGCCATGGACAGGACAACGCCGGCAGGTTGGCGCAGCGCCATCGCCATGGTGCCTGGACGATTGGACGGAATAACTTCTCCCTTGATCTGAGTGGTGAGACTTGCCGCCTCCACCAGCATGTCACTGGCGAGCATCACATTGAACCCGGCCCAGGCCTCGGTCGCGCCGATCTCCTCCTTCATTGCTTCGATGATAGCGGGGCCCGCCGCGCGCAGCGCGTCTGCCGCAGCGAGAAGATGGCGCCGACGTTCACCGGGCGTTGTCGCGGACCACGTCGGAAAGGCGGCTGCGGCTGAATCGGCCGCTTTCGTTGCATCCTCGACAGACGCTGCGGCGGCGCTCGTCACGGCATTACCGGTAACTGGATTGTTACGCTCGAAGCGCTTGTCACTTGCGGCAGCGCAATGATCGCCACCGATAAAAAGATTGACGGTCTGCATATGTCTCCTCCTGCCGGGCCCACCTTCTCCTCAAGGTGTTTATGCCCGCAATACGCAAAGTTTAGCGAGGACATCGCCACAGGAAATGCACTAGTGTGGCTCGTTTTTGTACTTTTGAGAAAAAGATGGCGTCTCCAAATCACAACTCCGTGGGCGGCCAGCCCACCCTCGCCCGAATATTGAGTTCACCTCTACGGGTAAATGAGGTGAAACTCACGCCGGGGAATGCGCATCTGATCCTGCTCGCATCCGGAAACGCATGCATCACCGGCAACGACGAAGACCTTAACCTGCCGGCACCGGGCTTGGCGTGGTTGCCGGCAGGGCACACCGGTCGCCTTCGGTTCGAAGCGGGAAGCCGGGCGTCACTGCTGTCCATCAACGATGTTTGCCTTGCGCATGCCTTCGCGAAGGGGACCAGCGCACTTTTCCCGCGAAATGGTTTTGATCGCGTTTTGACAGAGACGCTTTCGCAGGAGCATCATGCGGAGTTGGCAGGCTATGTAAAAACCATTGCGTCCGAAAATCTCCGTCCGACGGCCGCGACACAGACGCTCATTCTCAACCTTCTTTGCGTCGCATTGATCCGCATTTGCCAGTGTACCGCATCGGCAATCACAGCTACGTCCATGCCATCGAGTATCGCAGAACGTTTTGTTTTGCTGGTTGCTCAACACAAGCGCGACCATTGGAACGTTGAGACTTATGCACGCCATCTCGGCATCAGTCGTGACCGACTGGGCTCGGTCATCAAAGCCGCAACTGGATTATCGCCGAAGGCTTACATCCACCGCGAATTGTTTTCAGAAGCGCGCGAGCTTCTTTTGAACTCGTCCTTTCAGGTGTCTGAAATCGCATATCGTTTAGGATTTCAAGATTCGGGTTACTTCAACCGATTTTTCACTCGGATCGAGGGGATATCGCCCGGGCGGTTGAGGCGGGCGGCGTTTCGGTTTCCTGCTGAAGCTGCGCATTCTTTTGCAGCATGGCCTTGACTGCGATCAGCTATCGGCAATGCCATTTGCCTTCGTCAACACGCGATACCTTCCGATTGGCAGCATCATAGGCTTGCCGGAGGTGGGATCCTTGATCACCCGGCTTTCAATACCAAAAACCTCGCGGATATTTTCCTCTGTCAGCACCTCTTCAGACGAGCCATTGACATGCAGCTTTCCGGCGCGCATCGCGACGAGATGATCCGCATAACGCGCCGCAAGGTTAAGGTCATGCAGCACCATGACGATGGTGGTCTGGCGGACCTGGTTGAGATCCGTCAAAAGGTCCAGTACCTCAACCTGATGGCTGATATCGAGGAAGGTTGTCGGTTCATCCAATAGCAATATGTCTGTTTGCTGGGCTAGCGCCATTGCGATCCAAACCCGCTGGCGCTGGCCGCCAGAGAGTTCATCGACAGGGCATTCGGCCAGTTCCACGGTGTCCGTGGCGGCAAGCGCCGCAGCTACCGCCTCATCATCCTGCCTTGACCAGCGCGCGAAGAGGCCATGATGAGGGTGTCGGCCTCGGCTGACGAGATCGGCAACCACGATGCCCTCCGGTGCGATCGGGGATTGCGGCAAAAGGCCCATACGTCTTGCCAAGTCGCGCGCGGGTAGACGATGGATCGACTTCCCATCAAGCAGGACCTGACCAGCGTGCGGCGTGATCAGCCGCGACATGCTGCGCAGGAGGGTGGACTTGCCGCACGCATTGGCCCCGACGATGACGGTGATCTTGCCGCGCGGGACAGTAAAATCCAGCCCTTCGATAATGAGGTTTTCGCCGTAGCCGGCAGACAGGCCGCTGACAGAGAGGGAGTGGCCGGTCATAACGAGGCTCCGCTGCGGTTCACCCGCACGATCAGGTAAATCAGATAAGGCGCGCCTAGCGCACCGGTCACGACGCCGACCGGGTAGCGGCCCGGCAACAGGAACTGGCCGCAATAATCACCCACCAGCACCAGCACCGCCCCAATCAGCGCGGCAGGAATGAGCAGTGAGCCATTGTTGCCAATGATACGGGCCGCAATTGGCCCAGCAAGGAAAGCCACAAAGGCTATTGGCCCGCAGACGGCTGTTGCAAAAGCAATCATGCCGACGGCGGCAATGATGACAAGAACTCGGGTTCGTCCGACCGAAACACCGAGCGCCGCAGCCGCATCGTCTCCCAGTCTCAAGGCTTCGAGATCGCGCGCGCGGCTGACAAGCAGGCCGCCGAAAAGGAGGAGCGCGATTGACAGGGGCAGAAGTTGAGCCATCTTCGCACCGTTGACGCTGCCGGTCAGCCAGCGCATCGCCTCCTGGAGCGACCAGGCCGGGGCAACTGAGAGAATATAGGCAATAAAGCTCTCCAGCATGGCTGACACGCCGATGCCAACAAGGATCAATCGAGTACCGGCTGCACCGTTGCGCAGGGCAAGAAGATAAACAACGAGCGCAACGCCGAGACCGGCGGTGACAGCGAAGACAGAGACCAGCGGCCCGCTCATCTTGAGGACAACAATGGCAAAGACGGCCGCGGCACTTGCGCCTGAGCTGATGCCAATAATATCCGGACTGGCGAGCGGATTGCGCAGCATGATCTGGAACGCGACGCCCCCGAGTCCGAAGCTCATGCCCGCCAGAAGCGAAAGCAACGCGCGGGGAAGGCGCAACTGCCCGACGGTGAAGGTAACACCGGGAATTTCCTCACCCATGAGAACGCGAATGACATCAGCGGGAGATGTGAAGGATTGCCCGACCATCAGCGTGACGGCCGAAGCGGCGATCAGGATCATCGACAGAATGATGATGACAATGCGACGCCGGCTGTCGCGGGCTCGGCGATTAAGAACGAGGTTTTCGATGATGGGAGCGTGCATGGTCACAGTTCGCGCACCCTCTGGCGTCTGACGATCCAGATGAAGAAGGGCGCGCCGACGAGGGCAGTGACAATCCCGACATCAAGTTCGGAAGGCCGCGCAACCATGCGTCCGACAATATCGGCAGAGATGAGCAGACATGCCCCTCCCAGCGCCGAAAATGGTAGCAACCAGCGGTTATCCACGCCGACCAGCAGGCGGCAAAGATGCGGCACCACTAGCCCGACAAAACCGATTGGTCCGCAAACCGCGGTGGCCGCGCCGCAGAGTAGAATAGCGCCCAACGAGGCGACGGCTCGGGCCAACACGACATTCTCGCCGAGCCCGGCGGCAAGTTCGTCTCCCAGCGCAAGAGAGTTCAGCTTGCGCGCCGAAAGCAGGCTGATGATGAAGCCGGCGGCCAGAAAGGGCAGCACGGTCTCGATGCGCTCGAAGGTCGCCCCGCCAACACCGCCGATCTGCCAGGATCGGACGCCGCCGGCAATATCGCTGCGCGGCAGGACGACGGCGATAACCAGCGACGAAAAGGCGACGGACGTGGCGGCGCCCGCGAGAGCGAGTTTTAATGGTGTCGCGCCGCCTCGCCCCAAAGAGCCGACGACATAAACGAAAACCGCGGACACCCCGGCACCGGCAACCGCAGTGATGATAAAGGCCTGCGCCGAGGCAATGCCAAACCAGACGATCCCGATGACGACGGCGAGCGATGCTCCCATGTTCACGCCGAGAATGCCCGGGTCGGCAAGCGGATTGCGGGTAACGCCCTGCATTATGGCACCGGCCAGCCCAAGTGCTGCCCCACACGTGAGGGCGAGCAGTGTGCGTGGTATTCGTACCGCGACCGCCGCCTCTGCGATAGTGTCCTTGCGACCGCTGAGCCCGCCAAGAATATCCAAGAAAGAAACGTCGCGCGTTCCGATGGCAACGGACAGCGCGCAAAGAAAGGCAAGAAAGGCCAGCGTGGCGCCAAGCCATATCGCGCGAACGCGGCTTGAGCGACTGCCGGGTCGCAGAGCCGTCGCTTTGGCTGGTTCCGATATGGTCACTGCGATTTTCCCGAGGATTTGCTGACGGCCTTCGCAAGCAGGTCAGCATAGTCCTTCAAAACCCATGAAATCGAAAGCGGTGTGGGGTTCGAAGCGGTGCCAAGCGGATCGCGGCCTAGCATCACGACGGCATTATTGGAGACAGCAGGCATTCTGGCGAGAAGCGGATCAGCGCGCATGGCATTGAGAAGTGGCTCACTGCCATAGGTAACGAGGATATCGACATCGTCGAACGCATCGACACTTTCCGCGCTGATGCCGGCTGCAAATTGCCCCGGCTTCGTTGCCTCCGCGACGCTTTTTGGAGAGCCAAGACCAAGATCGGAAAAGAACTTCACCCTGGTGTCGTTTGCCGTATAGAAATTGACGACGCTGAGATTTGTGGCGTCGAGATGAGTGACAAACATCGCCATCTTGCCCTTCAGCTGCGGGTGGCCAGCAACGACCTGCTCTATCTCGCCCTGAATGCGTTTGATGAGTGCCTCACCCTCCACCGACATGCCAAGGCCGGCGCTGTTCAGCCGGATCGTCTCGCGCCAGTCGGTCGCCCAAGGGGAAACCGGATAAGCAACAACGGGCGCAATCTGGCTCAGCGTATCGTAATCGGACTGGCTGAGGCCGGAATAGGCGGCGAGGATCACATCGGGCTGCGTGGCCGCCACGGCCTCGAAATCGATGCCATCCCCCTCGTCGAACAGAACCGGTTTTCCCGCATTGAGCTCGGCAAGCCGCTTTGTCACCCATGGCAGCAGCCCGTCGCCATCATCATCGCCAAAATTGGCTGCCGCAAAACCGACGGGCACGATGCCAAGCGCCAGCGGCACCTCATGGTTCGCCCAGGCGACAGTAGCGACCCGCTGCGGCTTCTTCGCGATCGTTGTCGATCCAAAAGCGTGTTTGATGACCACCGGATAGCTTGTCGCCTCCACCGCCGAGGCCGTGTGCGTTGCGATCACGGACAGGAAAAGCACAAGTGCTGGCACGAGGCCGCGGAACGGGTGAGGCATGACGAAGCTTTCAAAGATTTAAAAGTGGACTTGAGTTCTCAGCTTCAAATGCTCCCGTCAAGCCCGGGCGCAAAATACCGGTGTAGGGGTGGTGAAATTTCCGGGGTTTTTTACAAAACAGAAAAAAAATACAATACCGGACAAACATTCTCAAGTTATTGGGCGCGTCGAGAGTGGCCGTGGAAAGCGGCGATCGGGGCATCAAGGTCTGGGGCATACCAATGAATATCAAAACCGTAAGCAGGTATCGCAAAAGCGCGCGTCGTCGTTATCGGGACGCGGCGCTGCTAGCCTGCACGGCGCTTGCCGCCACCCTGCCCGGCTCCCTGTCGGCGCAGGAGGCGGCCAATACCGACAGTACCACGGTTCTGGAGCGCATCACCATCGACAGCGGCGATAATGACCAAAGGTCAATCGTTGCTACCCGCACGACGAGCGGTAGCAAAATGGCGACCGATATTCTCGACACCCCGGCTGCCGTCTCCGTTATCACTGCCAAGGAAATGCAGCAGCGCGGCGTTCAGAGCGTGGAAGAGGCGTTGCAGTACACGGCCGGTGTGACTACCGATTTTTATGGCTCAGACGACCGTTTCGACTATTTCAAGATTCGCGGTTTCGATGCCTATACCTATCGCGATGGCCTCACACTCGGCCGGCCTTTCGGTGCGTTGCGCGAAGAGACCTATGCCTATGAGCGTGTGGAAGTGCTGAAGGGCGGAAATTCCACCACATTCGGCGTGTCGGACCCCGGGGGGTCGGTCAATTATTCCACCAAGGTCCCGAAACGAAGCCGTTTCGGCGAAGCTTATATCACCGGCGGGTCTTATAGCCGCGCCGAGACAGGCTTCGATTTCGGCGACAACATCACCAGCGACGACACTCTGTCCTATCGTCTGACCGGCAAGCTCAGAAATGCCGATGCAGAATATGACTATTCGCGCGACGACGAAAAGTTCTTCATGGGTGGTTTGACATGGCGCCCGACCGACGCCACCAGCTTGACCGTCGTTTATGACCATCTCAACAAGGATGGTGTTCCCGGCGGCGGCGGCCATCCGGTCGGCTCACATTTCGATCGAAGCCGCTTTTTCGGCGAGCCGGACTACAATTATCGCGGCACGAATCGCAATTCGCTAAGCGTGATGTTCGACCACGATTTTGGCTCTGGTCTAACCTTCAGTTCCAATGCGCGTTACAGCAAGGCTAATACCGATTTCGGATATGCCTATATCTCTTCCACGCCAACCAACGGTTCGACCATCGCCAATCGTTCCTATTTTGGCAACGATACCGAGACCGAGAACTTGCTGATCGATACGCGCCTGCAATATGACACGCGGTTTGAAAATGTTGAAAGCCGCAGCCTCGTCGGTGTTTTTTATAATGACTACGAATCCGGAAGCAAAAGCTACTTTGGGGCCGCGCCAAGCATCGATTGGATGAACGCAGTTTACACTGGCGCGCCCTCTTCCGTTCCGCTTTATGCCAGTTCGCTTACTAACCAGAAGACAAAGGCGGTTTACCTGCAGCAGGACCTGACCTTTTTCGACAGGCTCATCGTCAGCGCCGGCCTGCGCAACGACTGGATCGATACGGACCAGACCAACCGCCTGAATAGCACGACAGCGAGCGGCGACATCAGCGAATTGACGAAGCGCATCGGGGTTTCCTACAAGATCACCAGTGAAATCGCACCCTATCTCAGCTATGCCGAGTCGGTGGTGCCGGCCTCCGGGCTAACGGTCGAACCCGAACGCGGCGAGCAAATCGAGCTTGGAATCAAATATAGGCCGGAAGCGTACCCAGCCCTGTTTACCGCCTCTATCTATGACTTGAAGAAGAACAATATCACAGTCACGAGCCCGATTACCAACCTGCCAACCACTATTGGCGAAGTGCGTGTGCGCGGTCTCGATCTCGAAGCAAAGGCGGAGGTGACGGACAATCTCAGCCTGACCGCGGCTTACTCCTATCTCAACGCCGAGATAACCGAAAACGGCACCGGCGGCAACGTCGGCAACCGTCCGCAATTTGTTCCCGAGCATCAGGCCTCGCTGTGGGTCAATTACACGCTCCAGGGTAATGATCACTTCGGAGACACGACCTTCGGTCTTGGTGGCCGCTACACCGGCGCCTATTATTTCGACAATGCCAACAAGGTCGAAACGGCAAGCAGCTTTACCGTTGACGCCGCGCTAAGCTACAAGATCCAGGAAACGGCCTCGTTGGACGTCAATGTCTCCAACATCTTCAATGAAAAACACGTTTCCTATGGCGGGTTTGGCGCTGACTTCTATAACCCGGGACGGGCGTTTTCCGTCACCTTACGAAAGACGTGGTGAGCCGACACGTTCCAAGACATGCTGAGCAGTTTCGGAACAATCACCTTTTCTCGGGCCTATTCCCGAGGATGACCGAAAGTGGGATTTCAAACGAGATCGCGAGTTGACGCGATATCAATCCCACTCTCTAAAGCAACAGGTGCAACCGCCGCCACGCGGCGGGCGTGTTGCCCACTGATTGGCGGAAGGCTTTTGTCAGATGTGCCTGATCAGAAAAGCCGAGCTGAGCGGCGATATCGGCGACAGCTAAATCACTCTCCAGCAGAAGTTTCTGGGCGACGTTGATGCGCTGTTCCAATTGCCACTGCAGAGGTGTCTTGCCCGTGGTCTGGCGAAATACGGTCGCGAACCAGCTTTCCGAAAGCCCGACAATATCTGCCATTTCGGCGACGGTCACACGGTCGCCGCGCTTTTCTAACTTGGCAAAGAGCTTGTTCAGTTGCGCCTGCGTCAGCCTGCCGTTCACCTGATCCCCCGGAAGGCCAGGAATATCCAACAGACCGGCAACAATGCTGCCGACCAGACTTTCGGCGTAGACCGCATGCTTCGAGGGTTCCGCCAGTTCATCGACGAGCAGGCTGGCAAGGGTTTCCACAGAACCAATATCCTGAATCTCGACCGGGCGGCGTAGCGCTGCCATAGCCGCTGAACTACCAATGGAGGGCGCCAGGAAACGCAGCAAACGGTCTTTATGGATATGCAGATTGAGATGCGAGAAGCGATGGGTGGCGCTGCTGCTCGTCCACATCGGCACTCCAGCAGGGACATAGACAGCCCGTGTCATCGGCCGTGCGTGATCGGTAGATTCGCCGTTGCTGTTGGACATGGTAATACGGGAGGAGACATCATTGAAAAAAATCATGATGCGTGGGTCGGCTGCGAGATAATAACCCTTCGCCCCATCCTGGCTTTCGGCCTCCCAGAAAGCCCCGACCAGCCCGTCCAGCTGCCGCCATTTCACCGGTGCGGTAACACTGATCCCTTCGGTGTGCCAGGTCATGGAATGCCAGAAACTCAATGCGCGTACCGTTCGATTTCGATTTTAATCAGCTGGAATTAAATGAGGAGCGCCAAGCGCCCGTGTTTCCACTCCGTCCAATAACATGAGTTAGTTATTCATGTTAATAGCGAAGTTTTTTGTCATGCGAAACATTTGCTGGGCCGAGAGTTCGGAACCTCTGTTGATCGCGACCGTTGAACTCACGAGACGATTTAACAAGGGAGATCATCATGGATAGCAAGAAAGAACCGGGCGATTTCGCCGAAAAGAAGCGCGAGGAGCATGGCCGTGGCGTTATCGTTGCGGGACCGGATGCCCACGAGAATGAAAAAAGCGGCAAGACGCCTGCTGGACGTACCGAAAAGTCCTCTCCAGAGCGCGACGTTCCCTCCTCCGATCGCCGATAGACGCGCCGATCCAACAACCTCCGCCGGACGATTAAGCCAATTGCCTGCCGCCGTTGTCTGGCAAGCAAATCAGCTCCATAAAAAGACCTCCCCGATCGCTCGGGGAGGTTTTGCTTTGGCTGCTTTGATGTCGACTTAGAGCAGGTCGAAACGGTCGGCGTTCATTACTTTCGTCCAAGCAGCAACGAAGTCGTGAACGAATTTCTCCCTGTTGTCGTCCTGTGCATAGACTTCCGCGTAAGCGCGCAGGATCGAGTTGGAGCCGATGACGAGGTCGACACGGGTTGCCGTGTATCTCGTGGCACCCGTCTTGCGATCACGGATCTCATAGAGATTGCTGCCGGTCGGGACCCAGGAAAAGGCCATATCCGTGAGCGTCGTGAAGAAGTCGGTCGTCAAAGCGCCCCGCTGTTCAGTAAAGACACCGTGCGCCGCCCCGCCATAGTTGGCGCCAATGACACGAAGACCGCCAATCAGCACCGTCAGTTCCGGTGCGGTAAGACCGAGAAGCTGGGCCCGGTCAAGCAGAAGCTCCTCAGGGCTGACCACATAGTCCTTCTTGATCCAGTTGCGGAATCCGTCAGCCAGGGGCTCAAGCGGCGCGAAGCTATCAACATCCGTCTGCTCAGCGGTGGCATCGCCACGACCGGGCGCGAAAGGCACGGCGATATCGAAACCGGCAGCCTTCGCTGCCTGTTCAACGCCGTAATTGCCCGCGAGAACGATGACATCGGCGATGCTTGCACCGGCTTCATTGGCAATCGGTTCCAGAACCGACAGCACACGCTGAAGCCGCTCGGGCTCGTTGCCTTCCCAGTCCTTCTGCGGCGCAAGGCGGATGCGCGCGCCATTAGCACCGCCGCGCTTGTCCGACCCGCGGAACGTGCGAGCGCTATCCCATGCGGTCGAAACCAGATCGGCAACGGAAAGGCCGGAAGCGGCGATCTTCGCCTTGACGGCAGCGATATTGTAGCTCGTGGAACCTGCCGGTACCGGGTCTTGCCAGATCAGGTCTTCAGCCGGCACATCCGGACCGAAATAGCGGGACTTCGGACCCATGTCGCGGTGGGTCAGCTTGAACCAGGCGCGGGCGAAAACCTCGGAGAAATGTTCCTGATCGTCCTTAAACTTCAGCGCAATCTCGCGATAGATTGGATCGACCTTCAAAGCCATGTCGGCATCGGTCATCATCGGGATGGTGCGGATAGAAGCGTCTTCGACATCGACGGGCTTGTCTTCTTCAGCGATGGTGATTGGCGCCCATTGCGATGCGCCAGCCGGGCTGTGCGTCAACGTCCACTCATGCTTGAACAACATGTCGAAAAAGCCATTGTCCCACTTGGTCGGATGGCTCGTCCACGCGCCTTCGATCCCCGAGACAACGGTGTCACGGCCAACACCGCGCCCCTTGGTGTTCATCCAGCCAAGCCCCTGGAATTCAGGGCCCGCGGCTTCCGGATCGGGGCTGAGGTTTGCAGCGCTTCCGTTACCATGAGACTTGCCAATGGTATGACCGCCAGCGGTAAGAGCGACGGTTTCCTCGTCGTTCATGCCCATGCGGGCAAAGGTCTCGCGCATTTGTGCTGCGGTCGCCATGGGATCGGACTTGCCGTTCACGCCTTCCGGGTTGACGTAGATGAGGCCCATCTGCACGGCGGCGAGCGGATTTTCAAGCGTCTCTGGCTTGGTCACGTCGCCGTAACGGCCATCACTCGGCGCCAGCCATTCTTTTTCGTCACCCCAGTAGGTGTCTTTTTCCGGAGCCCAGATATCTTCGCGGCCGAAGGCGAAACCGTAGGTCTTCAGACCTGCAACATCATAGGCAATAGTGCCGGCAAGAGCGATGAGATCCGCCCAGGAAATCTTGTTGCCGTATTTCTTTTTGATCGGCCAGAGCAGGCGGCGCCCTTTGTCGGTGTTAACATTGTCAGGCCAGGAATTGAGAGGCGCAAAACGCTGGTTTCCGGTGTTGGCGCCACCGCGACCGTCTGTGACGCGATAGGAGCCGGCCGCATGCCAGGTCACGCGCGCCATCATGCCGACATAGCTACCCCAGTCGGCCGGCCACCAGTCCTGACTGTCTGTCATCAGGGCGCGCAGATCGGCTTTGAGTGCCTCGACGTCGAGCGTCTTCAAGGCTTCGCGGTAGTTGAAGGAGGTTCCAAGCGGGTTGGTCTTGGTGTCGTGCTGGTGCAGGATGTCGAGGTTCAGCGCATTCGGCCACCACTCGGTCACCGATTTACCGGAAGCCGTATTGCCTCCATGCATGACGGGACATTTACCAGCCGGTTTAGAAGTTGCGTCCATTTCGCCCTCCGATGGGTTTTACAATTAATCGTAACAGTCAACTCGACACATGCAGCAGCCGCCATCTGCAAGAGGCCGACGACAGCGCTAGTGATCTCTCACAGCTACATCTTCTTTCTGTCACGAAGATGACTAACAGTCGGGTTCCATAATTTCCAATTGTATATTCTAAAGGCTCCGATATGCTGAGCTTATGATTACCCTATCGATGAAACACCTCCGTTATTTTGACTCGTTGGCAAAGATTGGCCATTTCGGGCGCGCGGCGGAAGCGTGCGCCATCTCTCAGCCTGCACTTTCTTTGCAGATCCGGGAACTGGAGGAATTGATCGGTGCGCCGCTTGTCGAGCGTGGCAGCCGCCAGATCAGGCTGACCACCCTTGGTGAAGAATTTGCCGAGCGTACGCGGTCGATCCTGCGTTCTGTGGATGAATTGCAGGATCTGGCGCGCGCCGGTCAGGGCCCGCTAAGCGGTCGGTTGCGGATCGGGGTCATCCCGACGGTCGCGCCCTATCTGTTGCCGCAGGTCATCAAGACGCTGACCCGCCATTATCCGGACTTGGAAGCTCGGCCGCGTGAGGCCGTGACGCAGAAACTTATTGAGGACTTGCTCGAAGCCCGGCTCGACATGGCGATCGTTGCCCTGCCCGTCTCGGAACCGGCGCTTGAGGAGGTTCCGCTGTTCTCGGAAGAATTCATTTTGGTGCGTCCTTCCGAGGACGAGGGAATGCCGGTACCGAGCGCTGACAAGCTGGGCGAAATGCGGTTGCTGCTTTTGGAAGAAGGCCACTGCTTTCGCAATCAGGCGCTTTCTTTCTGCAGCACGACAAACGCGCCGCCGCGGGTATTGATGGAGGGAAGCTCGCTATCGACATTGGTGCAAATGGTAGACGCGGGGATCGGCGTGACCCTCATTCCCCAGATGGCCGTCGATATGGAGACGCGGCAATCCTCCGTTTCGGTGTTCCGGCTGGCGGAGCCGCGTCCATCACGCACAATCGGCATGGTGTGGCGCAGGAGCAATCCGCTTTCGGCGCAATTTTCCCATATTGCGGAGATCGTTCGCGACTGTGGTCTGCAGAAAGTTCAGGGCGGAACCGTCCCTACCCGATGAAGCTCGGCAAAGCGGGCCACACAGAGCCGGGTTGAAGCCTCGAAAAAGGCTCTCTTGATCCCGTTGCGCTTGTCCGAACCGTCCATTCGCGAAACCGGAACCTCGAAGCCGAAGACGCTTTCCGGCATGGCGTGGCGCTCGTTCCAGAAGGCATCGATATCGGAAAACAGCATCTTCCGGCGGCGGCGACGGCGATGATTGATGGCGTGTCGGGCCTGGGAGACCGCCAAAAATGTCTGAGCACCAGCCGCGAGGTAGGCCTGCATGACCATCAGGACGGCCTCCTTTGGGCGCAGACCACATAGGTCGCGCGTGACGGCCACCATCTCCTGCTTTGCGGCATGCGGTCCCTGCATTCCGCCGACGACGACCGTCCTTACACCACCCACATCGACGAAGGTGAACTTTGCCGTCCATAATATGCCGTCGTCCCGGCATCGAATGAGCTTCACGGCAAACGCCCCTTCATGTCGGCCGCCGCAGCGATCCGCAAGGGTGAGGCTGCATCGATAATCATCGCGACGCCCGGAGATAACGCCCGTATCGACGGCCTGTCCTGCCCACAGCGCTTCCATTACGGGCCTTGAAAAGCAGGCTGTGGCAAGCCGAAAATTCTCCGTCAGAATCGCAAGCCGCCTCTTGTAGGGAAGGTTTGCCACCAGAAATTTTGAGAAGGGCTTTTGTAGCAGATCATCGTGCGGCAACGTCAATTGCTCCGTCGCTGAAAACCGCAGGAGGAACCGCCACCAACGCACGGTAATGACGGGATGTGTGGCAAGCCGCATCCATAGAAGAAATCCGCGCTTCCAGTGGGCGTGCTGCGTGAACTGCGCGAGCCGGGCCAGCAGCGGCAGGAACGATGTCCTGGCCTCATCACGCGCCACGATGGGTTCCGACAACGCCGGCGCCGAACCGGCTGCACGGGGGTCGACCTGCTGGCGAAGAGCGGATCTGTCAGCATGCCACATATTCATACCTGCACATGAGGAAAGAACGGAAGAAAGGGATGGGAGACAGTTCGACAAATGCAATCACTTGCGAGTCGGCATGCTGCAAACCACACCCGATTAGGCTCGACGAAGCTGACATGGCTGTGAATCTCGCTAACCAGCCCATGGCAGAAACTGCGCGCTCCCAAGCCATGATGTGAAATGGGCGAACGTCGCCCCCGATAGCCGCGCAAGGCTCAAGAGGCCCCCACTCGTACCAGTGCGAACAGCGTTTTCCGTCACCTTTCAAATTCTGTCTCCTTGCCACGAAGCCTCTGTCGCCTTCGTCACCACGACAGGCCTTTTGCGCCGGAAACGTTACGTCAGCATTGCGCTTGCGTGCAGTTTGGCTGGGTAATGCTGCTGCAATTATGAACCGGTATTCCTCCACCATCGGCCTGTTAGACAGACAATATCGCGCCGCGCTCAGAGGTAATTTTTTGCCTGAAGGAATAAGGGTATGTGGATGAAGAGAATGATCAAATCGGGAATAGCGCTTGCGTGTTGCAGTCTCGTGATTACAGCTCTCAATCCGTTGCGCGGCAGTGTCGATGCCAATGAGCGGGCCAAGGATATTGTGGCCGCGACCGCCCTGAGCCCGGCCGGAATTCCTTTCGAACTCGCGCCCGCCGAAGTGGCAAAAATCGATATCCGCCCGATGGCGGAGCGGCTGAGCGTCAGCGGTGAACTTCAGCCGGTGACCCGCGTCGTGATCCGCGCGCGGGAGGCCGGAAAAATCGTTGCGATGAACGTTCGGGAAGGACAGGTTGTCCAAGCAGGTGATGTCCTCGTCCGCTTTGATACAGAGGAGCTTCAATCAACGCTGCAGCTGAGACAAGGAGAACGCGATGCAGCCGATGCCGAACTGGCGCTCGCAGCACGGGCGCTTGCCAGAACCGAGCAGCTCACGCGGAACAGCGTCGCCTCCGCCGAGCAGCTCGACAAGGCCAAAAGCGATGTCGCCGTAAATACGGCAAAGCTCAAGACCCTTTCGGCGCAGGTGGATATTGCCCGCCTCGCCCTTCGAAACGCGGAGATCCGCGCGCCGTTCAGTGGCACCGTTACACGGCGTGTGGCGGAGGTGGGATCGCGCGTCAACGCCGAAGGCGAACTCTTGACCCTGGTCGATACCTCCATTCTCGAAGCAAAGGTTCTCGTTGCCACCCGGAACATACCCCGCGTTGTCCTCGGCCAGACGGCAGAACTCCAGATCGACGGCCTTGATGGCGCGATCATCAACGCCACGGTGGAGCGCATCAACGCGGTTGCCGAGGACGGTACGCGCTTTGTCGCCGTCTATCTGCGGCTTACCAACAGCGATGGCCGACTATGGGGCGGAACGTTCGCCAGCGGAACCATTCTCCTGCGGGAAAAAGACGACGCGCTCGTCGTTCCCGCAATCGCGCTGCGGCAGGATGAGATGGGTTATCATGTGCTCAAACTTCAGGATGGACGTCTTCACCGGCAGCCGGTCGCTGTCGGCCCGAGGTGGAACGGCGGCAGTCTGATCGAGATTGCCGGTGGCCTGAAGGACGGCGAAACCATCCTGGCTACGCCTTTACCCGGCCTGGGGCCGGACATGGCCGTCACCGTCGACAAGGCCGGTTGATATGTTTTTGACCCGCATATCAATCACCCATCCCGTTTTTGCCACGATGATGATGGTGGCGCTTCTGGTGCTGGGCGCCTTCTCGATGCAGCGCCTTAAGCTCGACGAATACCCCAATATCGATGTTCCCGTGGTTGTCGTCACCACCTCTTATCCCGGCGCGACACCGGAGACGGTCGAAACGGAGGTCACGCGACCGGTCGAGGATGCGCTGAACGCCATTGGCGGACTCGATGAGGTGACATCGACCTCCTATGAAGGGCGATCGGTCGTCATGGCCAAATTCAAACTTGAGGTAAAAAGTCCGACCGCCGCTCAAGAGGTCCGCGACAAGATCGCGGCCATGGAGGCAAATCTTCCGAAAGACGCCAAAAAGCCGGTCATATCGCGGTTCGATCCCGCCGCCGCACCGGTCCTGTCGTTGGCGGTCAGCTCGCCATCTCTCGACGTGGCTGCGCTGACCACCCTTGCCGATCAGAAAGTGGTGCGACAGCTGACGACCATTGCCGGCGTCGGCCAGGCGACATTGGTTGGTGGCCGCAAACGGCAGGTCGATGTAGCGATCGACGAGACACGCCTGCGCGCGCTCGGCATTGGCATCAACGAGGTGGTGAGCGCGCTGCGTGCCGGCAACGACAACAGCCCCGCCGGGAGCATCGTTGATAGGGTTTCGGAAAAGACTATCCAGGTGCAGGGCCGCATTGAGGCGCCGGACAAGCTGCTGGATATGGTCATTGCGCAACGCGGCGGCGTCGCCGTTGCGCTTCGCGATGTCGCGACGCTTTCCCAGGGAGCGGCGGATCCCGAAAACCGCTCCCTCTATAATGGCCAGACGGCGCTGGCCATCGACCTCGTCAAGGTACAGGACGCCAACACGGTTCAGGTCGCGGGGGATGTGAGAAAGCGCCTCGATGCGCTCAATGCTGAGCTTGCCCCGCAAGACGTGCAACTACGCATCATTATGGATTCATCCATCCCCATCCATGAATCCGTCAATCAGGTACAGATGACGCTCATCGAAGGTGCAGCACTGGCCGTCGTCATCGTCTTCCTGTTTCTCAATTCCTGGCGTAGCACCGTTATTACCGGGCTTACCCTGCCGATCGCGATGATCGGCACGCTGGCGGTGATCGATTTCCTTGGTTTCACGCTGAACACGCTGAGCCTGCTGGCGCTGACCCTCTCCATCGGCATTCTCGTCGATGATGCGATCGTGGTGCGAGAAAACATTACCCGCCACCTCCACATGGGAAAATCCCACCTGCGCGCAGCGCTCGATGGCACAGGTGAAATCGGCCTCGCGGTAATCGCAACGACGGCGACAATCGTGGCGGTCTTCCTGCCAGTCGCCTTTATGGACGGCATCGTTGGTCGGTTTTTCTACCAGTTCGGCGTCACCGTCTCTGCCGCAGTGCTGATCTCGCTCTTCGTGGCCTTCACGCTGGACCCGATGCTGTCCAGTGTCTGGTATGATCCGGATGCCAAACCGAACGCAGAGCGCGGTCCGATCGGCCGCGTCATCGCGGGTTTTGACCAGGGCTTCGAGTGCGTGGCGCGCCAGTATCGCCGCGCCATCGGCTGGACCCTGCGTCACCGGCTCATCACGCTGCTGGCAACAACCGGCATCTTCGTCGGCAGCCTTTTCATGATCCCGCTGGTGGGCACCGAATTTGTTCCTGACACCGATGAGGGGCGCCTGCGGGTCGAAATCACCGCCCCGGCCGGATCGTCGCTCGACTACACGACGATCAAGGTACGGCAGGTAGAGAAAGCGCTTCGGGAATTTCCAGAGATCGAGACGCTTTATTCTGTGGTCAACACCGGGGGCGCGGCTGGCAAGCATCGCGCTGCCATATCAGCAGGGCTGGTGCCGCTCGATATGCGAAGCCAAACTCCTCGCTCCCTCGCCGATCCGATCCGCAAACGACTCTCTGCGATAGCTGGGATAGAATTCACCATTCTGCAGGACGGGCTTGGTGGCGAAAGCCCCGTACAGCTGAGTATTCTCGGCGACGACCGGACTGTTCTTGATAAAATCGCTGCCATACTGATCGAAGACATGAAAAAAATCCCGGGTCTGGTGGATGTGACCTCCAGCACCAAGGAAGTGACCTCGATCCTGTCGGTGCGCCTGAAGCCCGCAGCAGCAAGCGATCTCGGCATTGGCCGCTCCGATATCGCCGCCGCCCTCTCCGCCTTTGTTGCAGGTGAGAATGTCTCGACGTGGACGGATGCTGATGGCAACAGCTACGACATCGTCGCCCGCCTCCCCTCCGAGCGGCGATCCGATGTCGCAAGGCTCGGTGAATTGATGCTTGCGACAGGACGTATCGCGGCGAATGGCGCGCCGCTGATGGTTCGGCTCGATCAGGTTGCCGATATCGGCATCGCGCCCGCCCCCGCCGAAATCCGCCGGTTCGACAGCACGCGCGAGATAGCGGTGTCAGCCAATATTGCCGGCCGAACGCTCGGGGAGGTGATGGACGCGTTGCAGGGCGTCACCGATGGTCTAGACCTCCCTAATGGCTATCGCATCCGTTTCGGCGGTGACGCGGAAACCATGGAGGAGACCATCAGACATATGATCACGGCGCTCTCCATGGCCGTCATCTTCATCTACATCGTTCTCGCTTCGCAGTTCGGCAGCTTCATGCAACCGCTCGCCATCATGGCGTCGCTGCCGCTGTCCCTCATCGGCGTCGTTGTCGGATTGCTGGTCGCCGGCAGCACGATCAACATGTTCTCGCTGATCGGCTTCATCATGCTGATGGGCCTCGTGACTAAAAACGGCATTTTGCTGGTGGATTTCGCCAATCGAGAACAGCGCCGTGGTCTGCCGCTCAACGAGGCGCTCGCCAATGCCGGCGTCATCCGCTTCCGTCCAATCATCATGACGACGCTTGCGATGATCTTCGGCATGATCCCGCTCGGTCTTGCCATCGGCGGCGGCGGTGCACAGCGCGCGCCGATGGCGCATGCCGTCGTGGGGGGCCTGATAAGCTCGACACTCCTCACATTGATTGTGGTGCCCACGATCCTGTCCTACCTGGAAAGCATCACACGGCGTTTCGCCCGCCTGTTGCCGAAAGCGCCAGTCGAGGACACCGAAACAGCCGCGAAGAATTGGCCGGCGGGATCACCATAGGCTCGGTCCCGCCCTGCGCTCAGGTCTTCGAACCGGAGTCGCGCTTCCTCTTGCCTTTCGGGCGGAAATCGACCAGCAGCGATTTCAGTTCAATATCCCGGACGCGCCTTGCCGCTTCATCGGGGCGCACCCATTCCGAGACGCGTTGTCCGCGTTCCTTGAAACTGGCGTCAGCCTCAGTCACTTCGATCTGAAACACATCCACCATGCAGGGCACGACATCGCCGTTATCGAGCATCTTCAGATACGTATACCGGCCGACGGCGTCCTTCCTGACGCGGCCGCGCACGCCCGCCTCTTCCCACGCTTCGATCGCCGCTGCCTGGTGCGGCTTCTTGCGTTTCATCGGCCAGCCACGCGGAATGATCCACCGTCCGCTCGTCCTGGAGGTGACCAGCAAAATCTCAACGCCCTCGCCATCGCCGGCATAACGGAAGCACAAGGCGGCATATTGCTGCCGAAAAGCGCCGGTGAAGAGCTTTTCGGGAACCGCAGCCAGTTGCTGGAGTAAGGTCAGTGGACGAGCCGGTCGGGATTTGCGGCGCTTCTTTGATGATTTCATATCCGTTGATAGTGCTGATTTTCCGGGTTGCATCAATGCCCCGCGTGGATTTATGACAGTTTTATGACAATCACCCCCAACAACTAATATAGCGCCATTGAGGGCCAATTCGCATGATGAGTATTTTTCGCAAGCTGATGCCGCGCGAGGACCGTTTCTTCGACATGTTCAGCAAACATTCCGAAACCGTCATCAAAGCGGCTGAAGCCCTTGACCAATTGCTGAGCGGGACAGACGTCGACAAGAACTGTGAGCTGATCGTTGCGCTCGAACATCAGGCTGATGACATTACCCGCGATGTGCTTCTTGCCGTCAGACGCAGCTTCATCACGCCATTCGATCGTGGCGACATCAAGGACCTCATCCAGTCGATGGATGATGCCATCGACATGATGCACAAGACCGTCAAGACAATCAGGCTTTTCGAACAGAGCGAGTTCGACCCGCTTATGAAAGAGATGGGCCATGAGATCGTGCGTGCAGCTGGACTGATCGCGGAGGCAATCCCGCTTCTCAACAAGGTCGGTGCGAACGCGCAACGCCTGTCGGCGATCGCCGAAGAGGTGACGCGGGTCGAGGGCCGCTCCGACGATCTCCATGATCAGGGGCTGAAGGATCTCTTCCGCCGCCATGGTGCGACCGGCAATGCGATGGCCTACATGATCGGCAGCGAAATCTATGGCGAACTCGAAAAGGTGGTCGACCGGTTCGAGGATGTGGCCAATGAGATCAGCGGCATCGTGATCGAGAACGTGTGATGGATGTCGCACTCGCCCTGCCGCTGCTTGTCGGCCTCATTGCCATCGCACTATTCTTCGATTTCCTGAACGGCTTGCACGACGCCGCCAATTCCATCGCGACCATCGTTTCGACGCGCGTGCTGCGGCCGCAATATGCAGTCGCGTGGGCAGCGTTCTTCAATTTCATCGCCTTTCTCTTCTTCGGCCTGCATGTGGCAGAGACCCTCGGCACTGGCATCATCGATCCGGCCATCGTCTCACCGCAAGTCATCTTTGCGGCCCTCATCGGCGCCATCGTCTGGAACATCATCACCTGGGTTTTCGGCATACCGTCCAGCTCGTCGCATGCCTTGATCGGCGGCCTCGTCGGGGCCGGCCTAGCCAAGGTGGGCTTTAATTCCATCGTCTGGTCAGGCCTATTGAAGACAGTTGGCGCGATCTTCATGTCGCCGGCCATCGGGTTCTTTCTGGCGCTCATTCTCGTACTGGCCGTGTCATGGCTTTTCGTGCGGCAAACGCCGTTTGCCGTCGACCGTACCTTCCGCGTCATGCAGTTCATTTCCGCATCGCTTTATTCGCTGGGCCACGGCGGCAATGATGCCCAGAAAACCATGGGCATCATCGCCGTGCTGCTTTTCAGCCAGGGGCATCTTGGGGAAAGCTTCTATGTTCCGTTCTGGGTGGTGATTTCCTGCCAATCAGCCATGGCGCTCGGCACACTGTTCGGCGGCTGGCGCATCGTGCATACGATGGGATCGAAGATCACCCGGCTCAACCCGATGCAGGGGTTCTGTGCCGAAACCGGCGGTGCGCTGACCCTGTTCGGCGCCACATGGCTCGGCATCCCCGTTTCCACCACCCACACCATCACCGGCGCGATCGTCGGCGTGGGTGCGGCACGCCGTGTCTCGGCGGTGCGCTGGGGGCTTGCAGGCAATATCGTCATCGCCTGGGTCGTCACCATGCCAGCGGCGGCACTGATCTCGGCTTCGGTTTATGGACTGACCTCGCTCTTCAGCTGATATGTGACAAGCTTGGAAAGGGCTCCCGGAACAAAAGCTTATCGAGGCTGTTTGATCCGGGAGTTCAAAAAACAGGCGGATTTTCATCATGGCGCGGCAGGTTTTCTGGAAGGGTTATCTCAAACTGTCGCTGGTCACCGCATCGGTTTCGCTGACACCGGCAACGACGGAAAGCAATAAGGTTCGGTTCCACGTTCTCAACCGAAAAACCGGCAACCGCATCGAAAGCCGCTATGTCGATAGCGTCACTCACAAGCCGGTCGCCGCCAAAAACCAGGTGAAGGGTTTTCCCCGCGGCGAAGACGATTACGTTCTGTTGGAAGACGACGAAATCGACGCCGTGGCGCTGGAAAGCACCCGCACCATCGATATCAAGACCTTCGTTCCTAAGGGATCGATCGACTGGATATGGTACGACCGACCTCATTTTCTGCGCCCGGAAGATAAAATCGGCACTGAAGCCTTCAGCGTCATCCGTGAAGCGATGAAGGCGAACGACGTTTACGGCATAGCACGGCTCGTTATTTACCGCCGTGAAAGAGCCGTGCTCCTTGAGCCATCGGGAAAGGGCATTATCCTCTGGACCCTGCATTACGGCGAGGAGGTCAGAGACAGCATCGATGCGCTGGAACCAAAGATGAAGATCGAAAAGTCATTGCTGCAGGCGATGGAAAAACGCATCGGCAAACAGGTGACCGGCTGGAAGCCCACCCTCGTGCAGGACCCTATTCAGAAGAAGATCAAATCTCTTTTGAAGTCAAAGGGCGACGAGGTCTCCTCCTCGAAAAAGAAGAGCAGCAGCAAGCCTAAGATCGGCGGCAATGTCATCAACATCATGGATGCGCTGAAGAAAAGCATCGCCGCCGAAAAGCGAGGCTGAAGTCTGTCCGGCTCTTCATGGCGAGACAGTCATTAGCGCTCAGCGGCCTTTCTTTGGCAGCGGTGCGGCAGCGGCGAAGAAGCCATCCCAAGGGTCTTTCTTCAACTTCGACAGGCGCGCGCCGATGTTGTTGACGGTAAAATAGGCGGGCCCTATGTCGGCGGTCAGTTCCGACCATTCCAATGGCGTCGAGACCGCAGCGCCCGGGCGCGCCCGCGTCGAATAGGCTGCCACCGCCGTATTGCCCCTGCCATTTCGGAGATAATCGATAAAAATGCGGCCCTTGCGTTTCGCTTTCGTGGCCACGGCGAGATATTTGTCCGGCTCGGCCTTCGACATCTCCACCGCCATGGCCTTGGCGAAGGCCTTGACCGGCGTCCAGCCCGCCTGCGGCTTCAAAGGTGCGACGACATGGAGGCCCTTCCCACCGGAAGTTTTGACGAAGGCGGCCAGACGCGCTTCCTCGAAACGCCGCTTCAGCTCGTGCGCCGCCGCGATCACCTCTTCCCACGTGACATCTTCGGCGGGGTCGATGTCCATGGTGATCATATCGGGCTTTTCCCAGTTGGCAGTTGTCGCCCCCCAGGGATGGATTTCGAGCGCAGCAGATTGCACGAGCGCCATCATGCCATCGAAATCAGTGATGCGGATCAGAGGTTCACCGCCTTTATCCTTGGGGTCCTTGATCTGCTCGATGGCTTTATTGATGCCACGCCAGGCATGTTTCTGGAAAAAGCGCTGACCCCCGATACCCTCTGGGCAACGCAGCAGCGCCAGCGGTCGATCGACGACAAACGGTGCGATATACCGCCAGACCTGCGCGTAATAATCGGCGAGCCCCTCCTTCGTTACGCCGTCATCCGGCCAATAAAGCCGGTCCGGATGAGTGAACTTGACCGACGATTGCGGCGCCTTGGTATCGGACACGGCTTTCTCCTCGCGTTCGATTTCTCCTGCGGGCTTGTCTTCGCGCAGGCCTCGGAACGAGGCGTGACGCAGATTTCCATCGCCTGACCAAGCGCGAAACTCCACCTCGGCCACCAGTTCCGGCTTCACAAAGTGGAGATCGCGCCGGGCGAGCGCGGTGAGCTTTTCGCCGAAGGGGCTCTCCTTTTGCTGAAGCGGCTTCAGCTGCCCGAACAGCATCTCGGCCATTTCGACCGTATAACCCGTGCCGACACGACCGACATGCCGCAATTTGCCATCTTCATAGACGCCAAGGGCGAGCGACCCGATTGCCTGGTCTGACGTGGACGACACAGTATAACCGCCTATGACGAATTCCTGCCGCATCGAGCATTTGGATTTTACCCACTCGCCCTTCCGGCCCGACACATACTTGCTTGTCTTGACCTTGGAGATAACCCCCTCGAGGCTGAGCCTGCACGCGTGGTCGAGAACGAGCCCGCCGCTCTCTTCGAAATGCTGGCTGTAGAGAAGATGGGGGTCGCCGGCCGGCAGTAGCTTTTCGAGCAGGGCTTTTCGCTCAATGAGGGCGGCACCGCGCAGATCGCTGCCATCCAGATACAACAGGTCGAAGGCATAAAAGACGAAGCGATCGCTGCGGCCTTCACTCAAATCCTGCTGCAAGGCGGAAAAGTCGGAAGCGCCACTGTCGCGCTCTACGACGATTTCGCCATCGATCAGGGCAGTCTCAGCCGGCAGCGCCTTGAACGCGGCCGCAACCGCATCACCAAACTTCTCCGTCCAGTCCAGACCGCTGCGGGTCAGGAATTGAAGTTCGCCATGATCGAGGCGGGCCTGCAGGCGGTAGCCATCAAATTTGATTTCGTGCAGCCACCGATCTCCCGCGGGCGGCTTTGGCTTAAGCGTTGCGAGCGCTGGCTGCACGAAGGCCGGCAAGGCTTGTTTGCGCGCGCCTTTGGGCAGCGCATGCGCCTGTTTTTTACCCGAGGTCGACCCGACAGCCTTCTTTGACACCGGCTTGGAATTCCAGGTATCTTTTGGCTCGGCCGCAACCTCCTCGACGCTTCGCCCGGTCTTTACCGATTCCGGTCGCTCCTCCAGAATATCTGCGCCGCCATTATGTCTGGCCTCCGCGTCATCACCTTTGATGAGCAGCCAGTTCTCGCGGCTTTCCCCCGGCTTTCCGTGCATACGCACAAGATGCCAGCGGCCTTTTAGCTTCTCGCCTTCAAGTTCGAATTCCAGGTGGCCCTTGCGGTAGCCTTTGCGCGGATCACCGATCGGCTGCCACACGCCACGGTCCCACACTATAACTGTGCCGCCGCCATATTGACCCTTCGGGATGACGCCTTCGAAGTCGCCATAGCTGAGAGGATGGTCCTCCACATGCACGGCAAGCCGTTTGTCTTCGGGATCGAGGCTCGGGCCGCGCGTTACCGCCCAGCTCTTCAGCACACCATCCATTTCCAGGCGAAAATCATAGTGCAAACGGCGGGCGTCGTGCTTCTGCACCACGAAGCTTGAACCCTCTTGTCCCGCCTCAGTGCCTTTTGGCTCCGGCGTCTTATCAAAACTGCGTTTGGCGTTATAAGTCTGTAAGCCCATGGATCAGCTCGCTTTCCGGGAAGTCTTACGACTTCCCGCTGTCGTTTTTTTCCTGCTGCCCTTCTCTTCGCCGGCGCTACGACGCAACGCCTCTTTGAGATCGATAATGTTGTCTTCCTTGCGCTGTGGCGGCTTTTCGATCTTGCGGCCTTCGATCTTGGCTTTCACTAGGTCCGCCAGCGCATCGTTATACCGGTCGCTGTAGTCAGCGGGATCGAAGGCCCCAGCCCGCTTTTCGATGATGTGGCTGGCGAGTTCGAGCATCTCATCATCGAATTCGATATCGGGGATGGATTTGAAAACAGACGTTTCGGAACGAACCTCGTAACTGAAATTCAGCGTCGTCGCGACGAGTGCCTTGCCGCTGGGCCGGATGAGCAGCACGCGATTGCGGCGGAAAAGCACCGCTTCACCGAGCGCCGCCACCTTTTCGTCGTCCATTGCTTTTGCAAGAAGCGTCAGCGCTTCCTCACCGCCCTCGCCGCTTGGAGCCAAATAGTAGGACTTGTCGAAATAGAGCTTGTCGATCTCGTCACAGGGGAGGAAGTGTTTGATGCGGATGACCTTGTCGCTCTCCGGCATCAACTTTGCGATTTCATCTCCCTCGATAATGATGTGATCACCATTGTCGAGCTCGTACCCTTTGACCTGATCGTCGCGAAGAACCGGCTCACCCGTATCGCTATCGACATATTGTCTCTCGACGCGGTGGCCGGTCTTGCGGTTGACGATATTGAAGGCAATTTTCTCGGCAGAGGTCAGCGCGGAATAAAGTCCGACCTCACAGTTGAAATCGGCGAAGGAAATATGTCCCCTCCAGCTGGCTCTACGGTTCATGTCCGCCGTTCCTCCTCCCGGCTGTGGGCCGACGCCTCCCGGCGCCGATCCCCGGCCAGAATGCGTTCGATAGCAGGCAGATCCGCTTCCGCCAGGACCGGCACCGGATCAAATGCCATGGCTTCGAGCACCTCTGGCGAGAGCCCGCCATTGCGAATGACCCACTCCATAGCCTCCCGCGTCTGCCGCTCGGCTTTCAGCTGCGCATAAAGCGCCAGTATCAACCGGTCGCGGACATCAAAGCTTTTCAGGGCCCTGTCTGAACGTTCTGCCTGCCGTTTCATGTCGACACCCTCAAAGGTCATCTAACGACTGCGCGGGACTGCCTCAGGCAATTCCCCTGCCGCCGGTCACGCCATAAACCTCACCATTGATAAAGCTTGCATCCTGCGAGGCGAGCAGAACGTAAACAGGCGCCAATTCCACCGGTTGTCCCGGCCGGCCAAAATCGCTGTCCTTGCCGAAATTTTCCACCTTCTCGTCCGGCTGACCGCCGCTCGGCTGAAGCACGGTCCAGAACGGGCCGGGAGCAACGGCGTTGGCGCGCACACCCTTCTCGATCAGCTGTTTGGCGAGCGCCTTCGTGTAAGCAACGATGCCGGCTTTGGTGGTCGCGTAGTCCAGCAGGATCGCGGAGGGTTCATAGGCCTGAATGGAAGCGGTGGTGATGACGGAGGAGCCAGGCTTGAGATGGGGGGTCGCCGCCTGCGCAATCCAGTGCAACGCATAAAGGTTGGTCTTCATGGTGCGGTCGAAATCGTCGGTGGAAAGCTCTGCGATATCTTCACGAAACTGCTGCCTTGCGGCGTTGATCACCAAAATATCGAGGCCGCCAAGATCACCGACTGCTTTCTCTACGAGTTCACGGCACCAAGCCTCGTCGGTGATGTCGCCGGGAAGCGCGATCGCCATGCGGCCTTCCGCCTCGATGAGGGCGACGACTTCTTCTGCATCGGACTCTTCTTCCGGCAGGTAGGATATCGCGACGTCAGCGCCCTCTCTCGCAAAGGCGATGGCGACGGCACGACCAATCCCGGAGTCGCCGCCGGTGATCAAAGCCTTACGCCCCGTCAGCTTGCCTGTGCCTTTGTAAGTTTTTTCGCCGTGATCTGGAAACGGCGTCATGTTCGTGACGAGACCCGGCATTTCCTGGGTGGGTGTCGAAAAGGGTGGGCGCGGATACTGGCTGCGCGGGTCCTGCGGCTCGAGGCGGTCTGTCATCTCGGTCTCTCCCATCGATAGAGGTTCTTCCGAGGCGCGCTGGGGACGGGATAAAATAACCCGCCAGGCTGATCATCGCTTGCGCTTGGGCAACCGCAACATCAACGCGCCACACGCCACCCTAACGATCTGACTTCGCTCTCGTTCCAAAGATTATCGAGACGGGGGTGACGACGGCTTCCTGTCGCCGCCGCCATCTCCATTAAACGGATTGTTGCTTGCGTGCGGCGCTTTTGACAACCTGGGTCGGGGCCACATCCGGCTTTCCGAAAAGATAACCCTGGGCCTGCGCGCAGCCCTCATCGACGACCATGCGATATTGCGCGTCCGTTTCAATCCCCTCTGCCGTTACCGGCAGATCAAGGCTGCGGCCAAGGCCAATAACGGCGCGAACGATCGCGCGGGCGTTGTCATCGTCGCTCATTGCGGCGATGAAACTGCGGTCGATCTTGATCTTGTCGAAGGGGAAGCTCTGCAGGTTGCTGAGCGACGAGTAACCGGTGCCAAAGTCATCCATGACGATGGCCACGCCGAGCGCTTTCAACTGATTGAGGATGATCAGCGTCGTTTTGCGGTCTTTCAGCAATGCCGCTTCGGTAATCTCCAGCTCCAACCTGTTTGGTGAAAGCCCGGTCTGCATCAGCACCGTGCAGACGACATGGCCGAGATTGGCCAGCGAAAACTGCAGCGGCGACACGTTGACCGCGACCTTCAAATGCGGCGCCCACCCGGCTGCCTGACGGCAGGCCTCACGCAGGACCCATTCGCCAAGCGAGATGATGATGCCGCTCTCTTCCGCAATCGGAATAAAGACATCCGGTGGCACGGCCCCGCGTGTCGGGTGCTGCCAGCGCACCAGCGCCTCATACCCGACGACCTGGCCACATTCGACTGACAGGACCGGCTGATAATTCAGCACTAGCTCGTCTCTGTTGATGGCAAGGCGCAAATCCGTTTCGAGTTGGCGGCGCTCGCGCGCTTCCTGATCCATGACGGGATCGTAGAACGACAAGATGCCTCGCCCGCCCATCTTGGCGCGGTAAAGCGCGAGATCAGCGGCATGCATGATGCTCTCCTGATCGTGTCCATCCCGAGGAAACACGGCAATGCCGATGCTGACGCCGACCGCCGTCGGATCGCTGGCGACATTCATCTTCACCGCGAACATGCCGAGGACCGTCTCGGCCAGCAGACGCGCCTCCTCCGCTCTGGTCTGCCGGGCCGTCAGGATCACGAACTCATCGCCGCCGAGCCGGGCAACCACGTCGCCTGGCCTTGCGCATTCATCGAGAATGGCGGCAACCTTTTTGAGAACGCGGTCGCCTTCGGCATGGCCGAATATATCATTGACGGCCTTGAACCGGTCGAGATCGAGCGCAAGCAATGCGAACTCATCCTCCTGGCTGCAATTCTCGATCTGCTGGTGAAGGCGGGTCTGGAACATGGTGCGGTTCGCAAGACCGGTCAGAACGTCGTGGCGCGCGAGATATTCGATCTCACGTTGCGCCTGCCGCTTTTCCGTCAGGTCGCGAATGGCCATGACTTCACAAGGGTGGCCGCGATATTCGATCGTACGCACGCTCAATTCAAACACCTGCGTCTGCCCGCCCCTTTCACGGATCGCTTCCACGGGCACATCGCGCGGCAGATAGGCTGGCTCTCCATCCATCGCCTTGAACAAATCGCCAGGGTTGCGACCCACCAGTGATGCTTCGTCCCGCCCAAGGAGCCCCGCAAACCGCGTGTTCAACTCGACGATACGCCCATCGCGGACGACGGCAAGACCATCGAGTGTCGCGTCGACCAGCCCCTTGAGATCGACAAGGTAACGATCAACGAGTGCCGCAATTGCTGTGGTGGCGAGGATGAGGAACGTGACGCCTGATATAGCTGCGATCATGATCAGTCGGGCGACGTTGTCGGGATCCGGACCTGCAACGGACGGATCTGGTATCAGCACTGTGGCCGACATAGCGGTAAAATGCAAAGCGCAGATGCCGAAGATGGCCGCACTCGCCGGCGCGGCAATACGTTTCCAGGAGGAGAGACGATGGAAGCAGTGAAAGGCGAGAACAAACACAGCCCAGGCGACCACAAAACCACCGAGCACCGCCCCCCATCGATAGCTTATCGTCGCCGCGACATCCATGCCGGCCATGCCGACGAAATGCATGATCGCAACCGAAAGCGTAATCAGCGTACCGATAACCGCGGCGCGGTAGCGAGCCGTAACTCGTATCATGAGCGCCAGCCAGAAACCAATAACGGCGAGAGCGGCCGACAGCGCTGTGAAGGCGAAGTCATAACCGATCGGAACCGCACCCTTGTAAGCAAGCATGGCAACAAAGTGCGTGGCCCAGACACTCAAGCCCCCGGCGAAGGCGGCAACCACCTCCCAATAGGGCTTACGGCCAGCCGAACTTTCCTCAGCGCGCAAGAGAAGGTGGAAAAAAGCAAACATGCCGAGCAGGCAGATTATTGCAGAAAGCAGAACGACTAAGTGATCGTGCTGGACAGCAACGCATTCCAATACCGTGAACATGATGCACTCTCCCAGCCTCTGAAGAACCGCTCACGGTGGCACTATGGGAGTGCTTTATTTATAAATCTCTAATACAACCATCGATAATTGTTTCAATATTTTTTCGCGTCGAAGAATCGCGCTGAGCCCGGCCCGTCGTAACGGTGTTTTCGGCGGGCGGGTCTCAAATGATGGAGCTGATATTCTTATTTCCAGCTTTGATAGTCGGCCGCCGCGCACCCGAAAGGCGCCGGCCCATCGCCGAAACGCTCCTGCAACCGGGCGCAGCCCCATTCGTTGAGCGCAGTCGGCAGCATGTTGTTGATATCCATGCCGGGTGAGGTGAATTGCGATGGGGCGCTGGTGACGTACCATAGCCAGTAGCCCATCACCGCAACGAAGATCACTGCTACGATGGCGACGAAGGTGAGCAGCCTGCGCGCCAGCCCCGGCCCCTTCCTTGTCGCCGCAGCCTGGGCTGCTGCAGCTTCCTGAGTTTCGGTTCCGACGACAGGAGAAAGCGACGAGAGAGCCTCCGCCCTTTCCGCGTCCGTCATCTCGATCTGCGTCAGTTGATCATCGAGCAGGACAGGCAGCGGGCTATTGCCCTGCAGAACTGCGAGCGCCACATCGTGCTTGCCTGTATGGTCGATGACGACGGGAATGCGGCCCCGCTCAAGATAGGCAAAGGACTGGCGCTTGGTCTTCGCCTCCCTGACCGTATCCGAAAAAGTGACGAAGAGACGGCTGCGTTTTTCCGCGACGGCCGTCAGTGCGACCGGGATAGCAGTCAACGGCGCCGGACGCCTGACCCCAAGGCGGACACGCAGAACGCGGATCAGGGTAAATAGCATCGCCAAGCTGCCGAACCCAAGCAGGGCGACAAACACGCCGAGCGTGATGATGCGGTTCCACAGCATATCGATCCCCAGCGAGATCGTTGCAAGGTCGGGGTTCTTCTCAGAGATAACCAGACCAGTCTCGTAGTCGCCAGAATGGACGTCGACGAACATGACCTCGACATCCTTTATGTAGCTTACGCCTTCGTAGCTATAGGAAAGGTCTGCCTTGCATGTCGTGAAAATCGCCTTTCTAGTCTTGCAGCTGCCGCTGATATCGCCGTTCTCAATTTCCACCGGGTTTTTGCTGATCTGATAATCGCGCATAACGCCCGGCCCTTCGGCAACGAGCATCACGACGAGGATTGCTACAAGCACGGGTACGGAGAAATAATAGGCGGCAGGCACCGAAATGGCGCCACGCTTCAGCGTCAAAGGCCGCGACGGAAGTTTTATTTGTGCAAGGTTCATGGTCGACAACGCATTTCTTGGGAGTAGACGGGCAGAGCCTGCGACTCTCACCCGGTGGAGAAGATTGCTGTCGGTCGGTCTAAACCGATCAACTTCTCGAGAAAACCCCCTGAAATTACGGGATAAAGTTGTAAACTCTTTCCCGGCCTGCTTGTAGGGACCGCAAAGTTTAGGAAGAGCTCAGTGCAGGTGCAGGAATGCTCCTGAGGCCATCCATGAACAAACGGGCGGTCAAGCCGCCCGTTTATTGTTTTAGAGCCTGCTGATGTTGTTCAGTCCTTCGTGACGTTTTCAAGCCGGGTCGTCTGGCTGGGATGGCCTACATAATCCTTGACGCGCGTATTCAGCACGATCGGCTCAAATCTTTCGAACATCGGCAGCACCGCCGGCTTCTGCGCGACGAACATCTCCTGCATCTGGGTGTAGATTTCTCCGCGCTTCTTGGCATCGGGCTCGAGTGACGCCTTTGCCGTGAGTGCGGTGAGTTCCGGAATATCCCAGGCCGAGCGCCAGACAAAATTGCCGGCGTTGTTGGCGGCAAGCGAGTTGTCCGGATTGCTGGAGAACTGTTCCATCGAGCCCAGAACGTTCGGCATGTAGGCTCCGGTCTGCGGGATGAGCAGATCAAAATCCCGCGCGCGGTGCGCGGCAATCACGTCCGAGCCGTTACCTTGCTGGATATTGACCTTGATACCAATCTGGCTGAGCGTGGCCTGAATGGCAGTGGCGAGATCGATGCGCGGCGTCTGCGCGATCGTCTTCAGATTGAGCGTGAAACCGTTCTCGTAGCCGGCCTCCTTGAGGAGTGCTTTTCCCTTCTCCACGTCGAGCTTCCAATCCGGGCTCGGAATGGCATATTCGAAGTTTTCCGGCACGGGCACCGTGCGCGCCCGGCCGTAGGGACCCATGATGGTTTTTTCCATTCCCTTGTAGTCGATGCCGTAGGCGATCGCTTCGCGGACCTTGGGGTTGGACAGGGGCTCCTTGCCGGCATTCATGGACAGGACGTAAAAACCGCCCGTCGGCACACGCTGGATTTGGAAACCGTCCTTGTTGTTGAAGGTCGCAAGATCCGCAGCCGTCAGCGCGCTGGCGATGTCAATATCGCCGCGCTCCAGCATCAGGCGTTCAACCTGGCTTTCCGGCACATGCCGCACGATGACGCGGCGCATTTTGGGGTTGCCGGCCACATAGTCCTTATTCGCCTCCAGAATGATGATCTCATTTGGCGACCAGCGGTTAAGGGTGAAAGGGCCGGAACCGGCCGAATTTGTTCTCAGCCATGCATTCCCCCAGTCATCATTGACCTCGTGGGACTTCAGTTCCTTGCTGTCCACCACGCTGGCAATGACCATGGCGAGGCGATAGAGCAGCAATTCCGACGTCGTTTCACCTGAAAGATCGACGCGAACCGTTTTTTCATCCGGAGCACTGACCAGCTTGTCGATATTGTCGGCATTGTAGCCCACGCGCTTGAGGTTCGCTGCGGCCGCCTGGTTCATCTTCAGAAGGCGGCTGAGCGAATAAACCACATCGGCCGAGGTCACCGGGTTACCGGAGGCGAAATTCGCCTCGCGAAGATGAAAGGTGATGCCTTTCTCATCCGTTTCCCAGCGCTCGGCGAGCTGCGGTGAAACCTTGCCGGAACCGTCCACCGAGATCAGGCGATCATAAAGATTGGCCATGATTTCGTTGGCTTTTGCTTCGGTGGCCTGATGGGGGTCGAGTGACAGCACCTGGGCCAGTGACGTGCCGATAACCAGCTGGTCGTTGGGGGTTTTGGCCGCGACGGGCGATCCCTGCACGAGCATTGCGCTCAGAACGGTGGTGAATGCGAGACGGATCAATGTTTTTTTCATACCTGCTCCTCCTACAGATCGGCAATTGATGTTCGGGAAAAGCCGCGACGCAGCGGGGCCTCGCGGGCTAAAACGGTCAAAGATGTTTGTTATCAAGTGCTTCGATCAAGGCTGCGATGTAGCCGTAGCAGAAGGCGAATGCGACGCCGATGGGATCGCGCCCGGCAATCGTCGGCACATGGTCCGGCATGATCATGTAGCGATAACCGAGTTCGTGATAGAGTTTCAGGGAGCGCACCATGTCCATGTCTCCCTCCTCGGGGAAAGTCTCCATGAAAGACAATTTCCCGCCGCTGATGTTGCGGAAATGGACGTTGAAAATCTTGTCGCGGCTGCCGAACCAGCGGATGATGTCGTTGATCTGTTCGCGCGGATTGTCGAGCATCTCGCCGATGGACCCTTGGCAGAAATTCAGCCCGTGATAGGGGTTTTCACGCATCTGCACGAACTTTTTCAGCCCATCGACTGTGCCGAGCACACGGGTGACGCCCCTGTAGCCCGGCGGTGTATAGGGATCATGGGGGTGGCAGGCGAGACGCACCCTGTTGCTTTCAGCAACCGGCACGACGCGTTCGAGGAAGTAGTCGATGCGCTCCCAGTTCTCGTCTTCGGACAGAACGCCGGCGAGGCCCGGTGCGGCATCATGGTCCGCCTTTTCCCAGCGCCATGCCTCGTTGAGCGAACCGCCACGGCCGCGCTCCATCTCCGTGCGCGGGATGCCAATGAGGTTGAGATTGTATTTCGCGGCAGGAATTCCGGCCCTAGCGATATTTTCGATCATCGCGCAGACGGCATCGATCTGCCGGTCGCGATCCGGGCCGGCAAGCAGAATATCGGGATATGACGCCTGCTCGATAGGCCGGGACGGCAACGGCAGTTGCACCATATCGAGGACAAGGCCAAAGCTTTCGACCTTGTCACGGTGGCGCTCGAAATCCTCGAAAGTCCAGCTCGCGGGTGCTCCGGGCGGATCCGCGCTGATGTTTTTGACGCCGAGCTGCGCCCAGACCTTGTAATCCTCGTCGTCGCGCGCAGCAACCTGGGTGCCGACATACATCGATTCTCTCCTCTCTCCATGCAAGTCATCATATGACATCGCATGAAATAAGATGAGTGTCGAGATGCTATTGCGCCTCCGCGAGCAGCCTGTATCGCCGCTGGCTTGCCAGCATGTGTTCACGCATGGCTTTTCGGGCCGCGTCGGGATCCTGCTCGACGATGGCGCGCAGGATTGCCTCGTGCTCGGCCTGGACTTTGCGAAGATAATTCGCGTCGCCGGTTTCAGGCAGCGTTGGGAACTGCCCACGCGGTATCGAGCGTGAACCGAACTGGCGCAATGCCTCGAGATAGAAGCGGTTATTGGTTGCGGTCGCGATGGCCGAATGGAATTCGTAATCCGCATCGACGGTCGATTCGCCAGCGTCGATGGCACGAGCCATTTTCCTGTGCGCCGCCGAGATTGCCGCTTCCTGCTGGGCCGTCCGGCGATAGGCTGCGATCGCCGCCGCCTCCCCTTCCGTTGCCAGGCGGAACTCCAGCATTTCCAGCGTCTCGGCAATGGTGCCAACTTCAGACTGCGTTAGTTTCACGCCGGCCCATTCACTGTCACTGCTGACAAAAACCCCCTTGCCCTGAATAGGGACGACGTAACCGGCAGAACGCAAATCGGCAATCGCTTCGCGGACCACCGTCCGGCTCACGCCATAAGCGCGTTCCAATTCCGGCTCCGTGGGAAGCTGGTCGCCATTTTTCAGTTTTCCACTGCGAATTTCTGCGCTGAGATTATCGATGATCTGTTGCGCCCGCCTCTCCCGCGGCCTCGCTTTGTCGCCAATCATGCCAGTCTTCCCTCTTGCAGAATACGAATCCCTTCGTTACTCATATTATGACATTGCGGCACGTCATATGTTTTCATGTTAACTCAGGGAGGGGTTGGGATGAAGTACCATCAAGAGTTTTTACAAAAGAGAATTGCGCGTCTGCGGCGAGCAGCGGGCAAAGGGCCGGCCGCTGACGGATTTCTCTCAAGAAAGTGCGGCCACCTATGACGGAGATTTCACTGCGCGGGCTTGGGCATCGTTTTCTGCAACTGATCGTCAGCCTCTTCATCCTGCTCTGCATCACCTTCATCATAGGCCGTGTGATGCCGACCGATCCGGTCGGAGCAATCGTCGGCGAGCTTGCCGATCCAAAGGCCTATGAGGCCATGAGGGCGCGGCTTGGCCTTGATCTGCCACTTTATCAGCAGTTCTTCATTTATTTGCGTGGGCTGCTGCATGGAGATTTCGGTATCGCGATCCTGACGGGTAATCCCGTGACGCGCGATCTGGCGCAGGCCTTCCCAGCAACCTTCGAACTCGCGACCCTGGCGATCATCATCTCGACGATCATCGGCGTTCCCCTCGGTCTTGCAGCAGCTCTGTTTCGCGATACGTTCATCGACAAGTTCGCGCGTGTCTTTGCGCTGGTTGGACACTCGATACCTGTCTTCTGGTTCGGCATTGTCGGGCTCGTCGTGTTTTATGCCAGTCTCAATCTGGTCGGAGGACCCGGCCGGGTGGACGTGTTCTACGAGGGTCTTGTGGAGCCCAGAACCGGCCTGATGCTGGTCGACAGCCTGCTTGCGGGCGAGACGGAAATCTTCTGGAACGCGCTCGGACATATCATCCTGCCGGCGGTAATCCTTGCCTATATGGCCATGGCCTATATCACCCGCATGACCAGAGCCTTCACCCTCGAACAGCTGAGCCAGGACTACGTCATCGCGGCGCGAGCAAAAGGTGTCAGTCCCGCACGCACCGTAACACGCCATGTACTGCCCAATATCGCCGTGCAGCTCATCACCGTTCTGGCAATTTCCTACGGCAATCTGCTGGAAGGCGCCGTGGTCACCGAGATCGTCTTTTCCTGGCCGGGCATCGGCCAATATATGACCAATGCGCTGCTCATCGGCGACATGAATGCAATCCTCGCCGCCACGATCGTCATCGGCTTCATATTCATGTTGCTCAACTTCCTCGCCGATCTGGCCTACACCACGCTTGATCCCCGCACACGGGAGGCTGCACGATGACCGATATCGCGCAAAACAATACCGTCGATCGCCCCGGCGTCCTGTCGCGCCTGTCGACCACAACCGTGCGGACACTTAGGAAGCTCGCAGACGAGCCACTTGGGATGTTCGGCTTCGCCATTCTGGCGGTTCTGGTTCTGGTCGCCATTTTCGCACCGCTCATTGCGCCTTACGATCCTGCCCGTCAGGCGCTCGAAAACGCGCTTCAGCCGCCAAGCTGGGCGCACCTGGCCGGAACCGACGAATTTGGCCGCGATATTTTCAGCCGGCTCGTCTACGGCACCCGCATCACCATCCAGACCGTCCTGTCGGTCTCGGTCATCGTTGGTCCGATCGGCCTTGCGATTGGCGTCATGGCCGGTTTCTTCGGCGGGCGCACCGATGCCATCTTAATGCGCGCGACCGATATCGTCCTCTCCTTCCCCTCGCTCGTGCTCGCACTTGCCTTTGCAGCTGCGATGGGAGCCGGTCTCGGAACAGCGATCATCGCGATCTCGCTGACGGCGTGGCCACCGATTGCGCGTCTCGCTCGCGCGGAGGCACTGGTGGTGCGAAACACCGATTATGTGGCCGCCGCCCGCCTCTACGGTGCCTCGCCGCTGCGCATCCTGTTTCTCTATATCGCGCCGATGTGTATTCCCTCGGTCATCGTTCGCCTCACGCTGAACATGGCGGGCATCATCCTGACGGCTGCTTCGCTCGGCTTTCTCGGCCTTGGGGCGCAGCCGCCGCTGCCTGAATGGGGTGCGATGATCTCCAGCGGCCGCAAATTCATGCTCGATTACTGGTGGGTCGCCGTCATGCCCGGCATCGCCATCCTGCTGACGAGCCTAGCCTTCAACATCGCCGGCGATACGCTGCGCGACCTTCTGGATCCGCGTCATGCCCGTTCTTGACAGCACTCCCATACTCTCGGTACGCGACCTCAATGTCCGTTTTGGGCGCAACGCCATTTCCGCCGTTTCCAACGTCAATTTCGACGTCGGCCGCGAAAGGGTCGGTATTGTCGGTGAATCCGGTTCCGGCAAATCCACCACCGGCCGGGCCGCGATGCGCCTTTTGCCAAAGAGCGCGACGGTGACGGCGGAGAAAATGGATTTTCTCGGCGAACCGCTGCTCACAAAAACCGAACGGCAGATGGGCGCGATCCGTGGCAGCGAGATGGCGCTGATCATGCAGGACCCGCGTTATTCACTGAACCCGGTGCTGCCCATCGGCAAACAGGTGGCGGAAGCCGCCGAACTGCATCTGGCGCTTACCGGCCAGGCGGCAAGGGCTGCAGCGCGCGACATGCTGTTGCGCGTGCGTATCAACGATCCCGACCGCGTCATGGCGATTTATCCACACCAGATATCGGGTGGCATGGGGCAGCGGGTGATGATCGCCATGATGCTGCTCGCCAAGCCGAAGCTTGTCATCGCCGACGAGCCGACCTCGGCCCTCGATGTCAGCGTGCGCAAGGATGTACTTCTGCTTCTGGACGAGATGGTGCGCGAGAACAATTCGGGCCTGATCCTCATCAGCCACGACATCCGCATGGTGGCGGCCTTCTGCGAACGCGTGCTGGTCATGTATGGCGGGCGCGTGGTGGAAACGCTGACGAAGCTTGAAGATGCGCAGCATCCCTATACGCGCGGCCTGATCGCGGCCATGCCCGATCCCCGCAATCCGGTCAGGCGCCTCAAGGTGTTGGATCGTCAGGCAATCGATGCGGAGGTGATGCGATGATCACGGTAGACAAGCTCGACGTCGTCTACGGCGCCAAGGAAAAACGTAACCACGTCGTACGCGGCGTCAGCCTTACGGTCAACAAAGGCGAAACCCTCGGAATCGTCGGCGAAAGCGGCTGCGGCAAATCGACCTTGCTGCGCTCGCTGGCAGGTCTGGAGGGTGGCTGGACCGGCTCGATAAGCTTTGATGGAAAACCGGTCGGCAAGACCCGCAGCCGCGACGAACTGAAACTGGCCCAGATGGTGTTTCAGGATCCCTACGGTTCGCTGCATCCTCGCCACCGCATCGGTCGGGCACTGGCCGAGCCCATCCGGGCCATGGCGCTTGGCGACGGCTGGTCGAAGGTTCCCGCCGCCCTGCAACAGGTTGGCCTGCCTGCGCATTTTGCCGAGCGGTTCCCGCATGAACTTTCCGGCGGTCAGCGCCAGCGCGTGGCAATCGCCCGCGCGCTGATCCTCGAACCACCGATCCTGCTGCTCGACGAGCCGACATCCGCGCTCGACGTTTCCATCCAGGCCGAAATCCTCAACCTTCTTGCCGACCAGCGCGAAGAACGCGATCTGACCTTTGTTCTCGTCAGCCATGATCTAGCTGTCATCGCCCATATGTGCGATCGCGTGCTGGTGATGCAGAACGGCGGTTTTGTGGATGAGCTGACCAAGGCCGACCTTGAAGCAGGCGTTACCCATGCCGCCTATTCAGGCGAGCTGTTCGAAAGTAGCTTTCTTTGAGATGATCGGTCGCGGAGATGGCAACGCCGCGGCCGGACCTGTCTGAACGCGCGCCGGGGCTCAGTTCAGCCGACTGCCGTTCTCGTCCGAAAACAGATGAATGCCGTCCAAAGCCGGGGATATCCTTATCTCCTCGCCGACCGCCTGGCCTATGCGTTCGCGGAAAACGCCGAGCACCCGCGAACCACCCAGTGTCATGGTGACCTGCGTTTCCGATCCCAGCGGTTCGACGAGCAGGATCTCGGCCGGTACGCCGGAGAGATCAAGGGCGAGGTGCTCGGGCCGGATGCCATAAGTCGCCCCTTTTCCCGCAAAAGCGGCGGCCGCGGCCGGCAATGGCAAGACCACACCGCCGGTTTCAAAACCGGCTTTCGATATCACGCCGGGCAGAAAATTCATGGAAGGTGAGCCTATGAAGCCGGCAACGAACTGGTTTGCCGGACGGTCGTAAAGTTCGAGCGGCGTGCCGACCTGCTCGACACGGCCGCCGTTCAGCACAACGACCCTGTCAGCCATCGTCATCGCCTCCACCTGGTCATGCGTCACATAGATCGTGGTGGTCCTGAGTTTCTGATGCAAAGCCTTTATCTCGCCACGCATCACGACGCGCAGTTTGGCATCAAGGTTTGAGAGGGGTTCGTCGAACAGGAACACCTGCGGATTGCGAACGATTGCGCGGCCCATTGCAACGCGCTGGCGCTGACCGCCGGAGAGCTGGCGGGGATAACGGTCGAGCAATGCGGTGAGACCAAGGATCTCCGCCGCCCAGTTCACCTTCTCGGCAATTTCCTGTTTGCTTGAGCCGCGATGCTCCAGCGAAAAGCCCATATTGGTTGCAACCGTCATATGCGGATAAAGCGCGTATGACTGGAACACCATGGCGATGTCGCGGTCCTTGGGATCGAGATCGTTGACGATCCGCTCGCCGATCTTGAGTTCACCACCCGTGATCGTTTCGAGACCGGCGACCATCCGCAGCAGGGTCGACTTGCCGCAGCCGGAGGGTCCGACGAGGACGACAAATTCGCCATCTCTGATATCGAGATCGACGCCGTGAATGGTTTTTACCGCACCGTAGCTTTTGCGGATGTCGGACAGGGTTACGTTAGCCATCGATTAAATCCGGTTCTTCAGCCCTTGAGGCCGGTATGGGCGAGGCCTTCGACGAACTGCTTCTGGGCAATCACGAAGACGATGAGCACGGGCAGCGCCGTCAGCGTCGCTGCGGCAAGCTGGATATTCCACATCGGTCCGCCATAGGCGTCGGTATATTGGGTCAGCGCCTGCGGCAGCGTGAACATCTCTGCGCTGGAGAGAAATACGATGGGCTCAAGGAACAGGTTCCAGGAGTGCAGGAAGGTGAAGATTGCGACCGAGGCCAGCGCTGGTTTTGCCAGCGGCAGCGCGATCTTGCGGAATATCTTGAAGCGCCCGAGACCATCGACACGCGCCGCCTCTTCGAGTTCGGCGGGCAGCGTCACGAAGAACTGCCGCGTGACGAAAGTGGCAAAAACACTGGGCGCACCGAAGATCGGCACAAGAATGAGCGGCCAGTGTGTGTTGACCATGCCCGCCTTCAGAAACATCTGAAACAGCGGCACGATCGTGACCTCCGACGGAATGAGCAGGCCAAGCAGTACGACCATGAAAATGAGATTTGCGCCCGGAAACCGGATCCGCGCAAAAGCATAGCCTGCCATGGACGATATGATCATCGTTCCTGCCGTCACGACAGCTGCGATGTATGCGGAATTCCAGTATTGCCGCACGAAAGGCTGCAACTCGAAGACCTTTGAATAACTCGTCCAGTCCTGGTTTTGCGGGAAGAATTGCGGCGGGAAGGCGAAGATATCACTGATCGGCTTGATCGATGACGTCACCATCCACCAGGTCGGAAAGACAAACGGGATCAGGAGCACGCACAACAACCCGTAGAGAGTGACCTGCATGCGTGGGGAAAGGTCAGCTTTCATAAAAGACGATCCTCTTGCGCATCTGCCACTGGGCGAAGGTCAGTACGGCGACGATCACAAACAGCAGGATGGACAGCGTCGAGCCGTAGCCAAAGAAATGAAACTGGAAGGCCTGCTGATAGAGGTAATAGACCAGCACCGTGGTCGAGAGACCCGGCCCTCCCTGGGTCAGAACTGCGATCTGCGCAAAAACCTGCAGCGAGCCAACAATCGTAATGATCGAGGTTAACAGGATCGTCGGGCTGATCAGCGGCAGGGTAATGCGACGAAACTGCTTGAAGGCGGGGGCGCCGTCGATGCGGGCGGCCTCGTAGAGTTCTTTCGGCACACCCTGAAGTGCCGCCAGAAACAGGATCATGTTAAGCCCGACATTCTTGAAGACCTGCACGACGATGACTGAAATCATCGCGGTCGTTTCCTCGCGCAGCCAGTTGGGGCCTTCGATGCCGGCCATCAGCAACATGCCGTTGATGCCGCCATTTTTCTGCAACAGGAACCCCCAGACGATCGTCCAGGCAACCAGCGAGACGACGACAGGCGAGAAGAACAGCGTCCGGAATATCGCGATGCCAGCCAGTTTCTGGTTCAGCAATACGGCCAGAAGCAGCGCCAGTGACAGGTTGAACACGACGAGCCCGGCCGAAAAAATCGCCGTCGCGCCAAGGACGTCGCGAAGATTGCTGTCCTCGACCAACATCCGGTAGTTCTGCGCACCCGTATAGGTGAAGGTGTTGGCAAGCACATTCCATTCATGCAGCGAATACCAGAACACCAGCCCGAGTGGGATCAGAACAAAGATGACGATGCCGATCAGCTGCGGGGCGATGAACAGGAATCCCGCAAGGCTGTCGCGCCGCGCGATGGTCCAGAACGCCGGGGCCGGACGCTCCTGAGTTCGGGCAATATCCTGCGCGACAGCCATGGTTTTCTCCTCAGCGCTTCAAGAGCGGCCCGATCTGGCCGCAGATTTTTTGAAGCGCACCGGCCACATCGGCCTGCGGCCGCCAGACGGCGTCGAGGTTCGAACGCACGATCTGCTGGATCTGGGCAAACCCGGTATGGCCGGGCATGACCTTGCCAGTCGCGATGCCGGCGATGACAACCTTTTCGATCTGCTCCTCGCTGAGAAGCGGGTTCGTCTTTTTCAGCACCTGCGCATTCAGCAAAGACTTGCGCGCTGAAGGGAAGAACTGGCTGAGTTTGGCAGAATTTTCCGGATTGGTCATGTAAGCCACGAATTGCGCCGCGGTCTCGGCATTCTTGCCTGATTGCATGACGCCTATCCCCGCCTGGCCGATCAGCGCATAATCGCCGGCAGGGCCCTTCGGAAGGGGTACGAGGTCCCAGCCAAATGGCTTGTCCTTCGGCAGAAGCGAGGCACGGCTGATCTGCGTAATCGTCATGGCCGCATTGCCAGCGAAGAAATCGACCGTCTCGCCGGGGCCCGGAATGGCCTTCTTGTCGAAGATGGCGTCGTGGATGAACGAAATGGCATCCGCCATCGGCTTTTCCGCCATGGTGCAGGTGGCGCCGTCAGCGGTCCAGGGTGAAGCCCCCCAGCCATTCCAGACGGAGGTGAGGTATTGCCAGCTCTGGTAATTGAAATCGCGGACGACAAGCCCGCCCTTTCCGGTCTTGGCGACAGCCGACGCGGTTTCGATGGCGTTGTCCCACGTCCATTCGCCGGCGGCGATCATGTCGGCAGGGGTCTTGGCACCGGCAGCTTTGACAAGATCGTTATTGACGAAGACGGCGAAGGGCGAAGTCGAAAACGGATAGGCGTAAAGCGTACCGTCCTGCGACCAGCGTTCCGTGGCGCCGGCACCGACCTCCTCAAGATTATATCCCGGCGCAGCCTTCAGTGTGTCCGTCAGCGGGTAGAGCGCCCCGGATTTGACGAAATCATAAGCCGACGTCTCGAAAATCCAGGCCATGTCAGGTGCGTTGCCGCCCGCGATCTGTGTGGTGAGTGCAGTCGTGTAGGTCTCGAAAGGCAGCGACTCATAAGTCACGCTGACATTGGGATGATCCTTCTTGAAACCGGCTGCGATCTCGTTGAAGAGCTTGAGATGCGCCTCGTTGGCGCTCCAGATCGTCATGCGCAGATTAACCGCATCCTGCGCAGTTGCTCCGCCCGCAAACGCAAACGAGCCGACCAGGGCAAGCGCACAGGCCGTGGATTTCAGTTTAAAATGATTGTTCATTCCCGGTCCTCCTCCAAAGATGGGTTCGATCAGACGGCAAACCGCCGTCCTAATAGGCCGCGATATCAGGCCAGCGTATTTCGATGCCCTGACGGGTCAGCAGCGTCTGAAAGGCTTCCAGGCGGTCATCGTCTTCCTGCACCTGATGCGGCGTCAGGCCATTTTCCAGGCAGTGCGCCGCAAGCATCCCGGCCACTTCGCCGATGTTCCATTCGACTGGATGCAGGCGGTAGCAACCATTGGTAATATGCGTGGTGCCGATATTCTTGCCGGCCGGGATCAGGTTTCTCACCCGCTGCGGGATCAGCGCACCGAGCGGTATTTCAAACGGGCAGGATGGCACGTCGATATAGTTGTCGCCGCCTGTCGATGGATGCAGGTCGATGCGGTACATGCCGATACCGATGCTGTCGCGATAGCGGACCGCGCCTCTTTCGCCGCGAACCGTGTAGGAAAGATCCTGCTCGACGATGCGCGTCACCGGCTTGATGCGGCGGCTTTCGCGAATATAGGGCGCCATGGCGAGCCCATGGTCGGTGCCGGTAATATCGCCACGCAGCCGAAGCCCGCGGAATCCTCGCCCACCATCAAGGCGCGGCGCTTCCGTCTGCAGCCAGTAAAAGACCGAATAAGAAAGATCTGCCGCCGCCTTGAGGTGGCGCGCCTTTTCTTCCTCGGTCACATCGATGATCGTGCCATCCATGTAATCGATCATCGGCCAATTCACGAGGCAGATATCCGACTGATATAAGCCGGGCGCAAAGTTTTTCCGTGCCGCGATGCGCCGGAAAATCCAGAGATTCTCATCACCGCCGCCCTTGCGCTGGTCGGCATCGACCAGCAGCGGATTATCATCGGGATTTGGCGTGAAGGAGCGGGTGGTATGCTCCAGCGTGCGCGGATGGGGCGCGGTGAAGCCGAGGAGCGGACCACCCCAGAAATGCGGCTGGTAGGAGCGCCAATAGTCGTAGTTCTCCGGCTTGTCGATCGTCTGGTCGCCATCGACATGGTCAATGGCAAAGCAGATTGAGACAGCCTGCACATTGTCCGGTTGAGCGTGCTCTGGCGCGCTCGGTTCTTCCGTGTCCGACTGCGCCTCAAAACCCTTGGCATATTCCGTGCCGGTCATCGGCAACAGATCGCCAAGTTCGGTGGCGTCGAGTACGTAATCGGCGGAAATGGAGATTTCAGCGCCGCTGTCGCGATGGCGGAGGGTCACGGAGCGAACTCGGTCGCCGTCCACATCGGCCGCGACGGGACGCCAGGGCTTGAGTATCGTCAGGCGACCTGCGCCAATATAGGGGATCAGCATGCTTTCCATGACCGCGAGGCTGACACGCGGCTCGGCGCAGATGCGGCTCACCCATCCGCCGCCGGGATTAAGGTCGCCCCACGCGCGCGCGCCTTCCGTCAGCGGATAATGGTCTCGATAATATTGCCGCACACCGTTGCGCAGCGCCCGGTAGGACCGGGTGATGCCGAACTGTTCAACCCATGTATGCTCGTCCGAGGGAACGGCCTGACTGGTCAATTGGCCGCCGATCCAGTCGTATTCTTCGGTCATGATCACGCGTTTACCCGCTCGTGCGGCCGCCAGTGCCGCCGCTACGCCGCCAAGGCCGCCACCGACCACGAGAATATCTGCTTTCATGTCTTTCACGACGTCACATCCGTTTTGTTGACTGAGGACTTGTTTGCCGAGCCGGCCGGGGCTGGCCCCAACGTCTCTCCCTTGACGGGTTCACATTTGAGAAGGATCTGCCCACCGGCGCTGCCGGTCTCGATGCGGTTGACCAGCATGGCGGTTGCCTGCCGCCCCATCTCCTCGCGCGGAATTTCATAGGAGGTGAAACGCACGGGACTGCGTGCGGCCCTGATATGGCTGCCAAGCACGATCATCGAAAATGCGTCCGGCACGACAAGCCCCCTCGCCCGCGCCAGCGCCTCGACGCGCACGGCATCGGCCAATTCTATGAAGAAGGCGACTGTGGCCCCGCTCTCAATGATGGCATCGAGTATTTTCTCGGCCGGGCGGTTGACCGCCTTGATATGCAGGGCAATCGTGGCCGCATCTGCGAGCGCCGCGCTGAAACCTTGCCAGCGATCGGCAATCGATTCTGCCGGACCATGCGGGCCGATATAGGCAAGCCTGGTGTGTCCCAGCGCGATGGCGTCTTGGACAAGCTGACGCGTGCCCGCGGCGTAGTCGCCGCCGACATAGGGAACCGGCCCGCCGGCATCTTCACGCCGGCCGATCGCGACGAAGGGATAGTCTTCCGAAACCAGCCGGGCGAGTTCCTTGCGATCGAACTCGCGGCCGAGAACCAGACAGCCGTCCGCAATCCGAAGCCTGTTGCCTTCCGAGAAAATCTTGCGGTTATCGCCGACACCGGCGCTCGTCAGCAGCAGAAGATCATAAGCCTGCTGCTGCGCCTCTTCTTCGATACCCAGCAGGAAGGGCGTGAAGAAGTCAGCCTGGGCGCTCGGGAATGCTGGCTCATAGGTGAAAACGCCGAGGATCCGGTTTAGCCCCTTGGCCATGCGCCGCGCAATCGGATCGGCAACATAACCGGTCTGGCGAATGACGGCCTGCACCCGTTCCCGGGTTTCGTCCGGGATGCGCGCGACCGCTGCCGGCGCGCCGTTCAGAACTAGGGACACCGTTGCCTGGCTGACGCCGGCAAGCTTGGCAATATCGTTCTGCGTGAGACGTCTGTGACTGGACACGCCATGCCCTCCTCCGGCATTCATTCCCTGCTAATACGCATTAGCAGCTAATGCGTATTAGCACCATCTCCGCGTAGGGAGTCAAGCGATAAAGTGCATTCGCTGAAAGGATCGCAGATTATCGCAAGCCTGCGCTGCAATGGCAAAACGCGGCAGAAACGGCAATGTCAGCTGTAAAAAACAGCGGTCGGCCCGGATTTACGGATTCGAGGATGCTTTTTCGCCCGCAAGCTTCTGCTCAAGCAACCAAGTCCACATCGCCTCGTCGTTCAGCACTTTTCCCTCGACCGCCTGATGGTCCGTGTCCTCAAGCACATTGAGCCGAACATTGCGCTTCAGCTCCTTAAGACGTTGCACGAGCACCACTGTATCGGATAGCGGGATAACCTCGTCATTTGCACCATGAAAGGCCCAGAAAGCCGCCTTCTCGTTCGTTCGATTGAGGTAGTGCCGAATGCCGCCGCCGGCAATCGGAACCACCGCGGCGAAAGTTTGAGGAAACTGCTCTGCCATAGACCATGCGCCGAACCCTCCCCGGCTATAGCCGATCAGATAGATTCGTTCCCGGTCCACCCGGTGATTGGCCACCACCGCCTCAAGAACGCTTGCAACACGCTCGATCGGGTAAAGTAGTTCCTCGCTCGGATTTTGCGGAGAAAACACCAGGAAAGGAAAGTCACGTCCCTCCTCAATCATTTTCGGCAAGCCGCTTGACCGTAGCTTTTCGACGGCGTTGCCGCCCTGATCGCCGCCATGCAGCCAGACGACAAGAGGATAGGTCTTGTTCGAGCCGGCGTAATCCTTGGGCGTATAAAGCAGGTAGTTGAGGTCAGAAGCGATGGTGACATCGGATTTCATCGCTTTCTGTTCGGCCTGTGCAAATGTCGAGGCAGTGATTGCAGCCAGAGCGATCAGGCAGAATTTAAGTCGTCTCATGCTTTTTTCCTCCCAGTGAATAAGCCTCTTCGGGGGTAATGACCGTTAAATCCGATCGGGTTCAACGCTCCCGGAAAAAGCAGGAAAAGCGCCTCGGAAAACATGAAATATCTCATTATTTCAGACCAATGAGACAACTGCCTCATTCGATTTCCGGCGAATGCGACGACAGCATATCCGCTTCCGCTCCTGAGGCAACATTCGCGGAAGAGACTTCGGAAATCGAGCTGTCAGGTGATAGCGCCAACCGGACTTGCGCAGCAAGGCTTTTGCGTTCAGCATTTGTTCTGGCTTGCTGTTTGAGTCTTTGCTAATCATTGCGGCACGAAGGCGACATGGCGGCGCAGGCTCAGTCGCCGCCGTTTTCGGGCAGGCAACTTCGCCTAGGGCAAATATTGAGGATTAGTGCGGCATGGCGGTTGCCTATCTGGAAAAACTGAACGAGCAACAACGCAAGGCCGTGGAACATGGTGTTGGACTGGTGGATGGACATGTCGCCGGTCCGCTTTTGATCATCGCCGGCGCCGGCTCGGGAAAGACCAATACGCTGGCTCACCGTGTTGCGCATCTGATCGTGAATGGCGCCGATCCCCGCCGCATCCTGCTGATGACGTTCTCGAGGCGCGCAGCCTCCGAGATGGCGCGCCGTGTCGAACGGATATGCAAGCAGGTCCTCGGGGCAAATTCGGCAATCATGACAGATGCATTGGCCTGGTCCGGCACGTTTCACGGCATTGGTGCACGGCTGTTGCGCATCTATGCCGAGCAGATCGGGCTCAACATCGATTTCACCATCCACGACCGCGAAGACAGCGCCGACCTGATGAACCTTTCCCGGCACGAGCTGGGTTTTTCCAAAACCGAAAGCCGCTTTCCGACGAAGGGCACCTGTCTTGCGATCTATTCGCGCGTCGTAAATTCCCAGACGCCGCTCAAGGACATCCTGCGCCAGCACTATCCCTGGGTTGCCAACTGGGAAAGCGAACTCAAGGAACTGTTCGCGGCCTACGTCGAGGCCAAGCAGGTCCAGAACGTGCTCGATTACGATGATCTCCTGCTCTATTGGGCCCAGATGGTCAGCGACCCCGTTCTGGCTGACGATATAGGCAACCGCTTCGACCATGTGATGGTCGATGAATATCAGGATACCAACCGGTTGCAGGCATCGGTGCTGATGGCGCTGAAGCCCGGTGGCCGCGGGTTGACCGTGGTGGGTGACGATGCGCAGTCGATTTATTCTTTCCGTGCGGCGACGGTGCGCAACATCCTCGATTTTCCGGCTTCCTTCAGCCCGGAGGCCGATATCATCACGCTGGATCGCAACTATCGCTCGACACAGCCGATCCTCGCAGCCGCGAACGGCGTCATTGACCTCGCGCGCGAGCGCTTCACCAAGAACCTCTGGACCGAGCGACAGTCGCTTGAGCGCCCAAGGCTCGTAACGGTGAAGGATGAAACCGAGCAGGCGAACTTCATCATCGACCAGATCCTCGCCAATCGCGAAACCGGCATGACTTTGAAACAGCAGGCCGTGCTGTTCCGCACCTCCAGCCATAGTGGCCCGCTCGAGGTGGAACTGACCCGCCGCAACATCCCCTTCGTCAAATTCGGCGGCCTGAAATTCCTGGACAGCGCCCATGTGAAGGACATGCTGGCCGTGCTGCGCTTCGCACAGAACCCGCGCGACCGCGTCGCCGGTTTCCGGCTGCTGCAGATGCTGCCAGGCATCGGACCGAAGAAGGCTGGCAATATTCTCGATGCGATTGCGACAGACCCAGAGCCGCTGCTTGCCCTTGCCGAAATTCCGCCGCCGCCAAAGACCGGCGATGACTGGGCAGCCTTCACGCAAATGCTAGTAGGCCTGCGGCAGGCGCCGAATGACTGGCCGGGCCAGATTGGGCAGGCTCGGCAGTGGTACGAGCCGCATCTCGAACGCCTGCATGAGGATGCGGACACCCGCAAGGCCGATCTGCTGCAGCTCGAGCAGATCGCTGGAGGCTACCCTTCACGCGAACGCTTTCTGACTGAACTGACGCTCGATCCGCCGGACGCCACCAGCGATCAGGCCGGCGTGCCGCTGCTTGACGAGGATTATCTCAGCCTCTCCACCATCCATTCGGCAAAGGGCCAGGAATGGCGCTCCGTCTTCATCCTCAATGTGGTCGACGGCTGCATCCCCTCAGACCTCGGCGTCGGCACCACCCAGGAACTGGAGGAGGAACGCCGGCTGCTCTATGTCGCCATGACGCGCGCCAAGGACAGTCTCGCGCTGATCACGCCGCAACGTTTCTTCACCGGCGGGCAGAGTTCTCAGGGTGACCGCCATGTCTACGCCGCGAGAACCCGCTTCATCCCGGCGACATTGCTGCAGTTTTTTGAGACGACGACCTGGCCAATGGTGTCGGCTGCCGCTTCGGAACGCAGCGCCCAGCAGATCCGGATCGATGTTGGTGCGCGGATGCGGGCGATGTGGAAGTAGGAGCGGTTTTTCCGGCAATATCCACCTCTGCGCAGCGCCGATCGACGGGACGGCTATTAAACAAAGATCCGTTTCCTCTCGGCCGTCCACCTTGATAAGACTCTTGTGGCGCTGAAATAGCTGACGAAGCCGAGGAGCGATCATGCAGCGCCAGCGGATCTGGCTTCGGCGAACTTCTTCTGACAGCAGATCACTCGTTATACGTGAAAAAGACGCCACGACCGAGCAGGCTGTCTGCGTGTTGTTTGTCGGAGATTCCGTCGCTCTTGTGTGGGCGATCAATAAAGCGTTATTGACTGTCCCTGCCGATAAAGCCATATCACCTTTAGAGGCAGACCAGACAGGATCCGCATAGTGCAACTAGAAGCATTCACGATACCAGGCTTGAAAAAGATAACCCCGGCTCGTTTTGGCGACAACAGGGGTTACTTCAGCGAGGTTTTCAAGCGGGATTGGTTTCGCGAAAATGTGGCTGATGTGAAATTTGTGCAGGATAATGAATCCCTGTCCGCACAGGCCAGGACAGTACGAGGACTTCATTTCCAGACAGAGCCTTTTGCACAGGGCAAGCTCGTTCGCTGTATTCGTGGGCGGCTGCTGGATGTTGCGGTGGATATCAGGGCAGGATCCCCCACCTTCGGGCAATGGGCGGCAGTCGAGCTCTCACCCGAAAATGGCGAGCAGCTATGGGTTCCGGCGGGATTTGCCCACGGTTTTATGACGCTCGTTGACGACACGGTCATCTCATACAAGGTCACGGCGCCCTACAGTGCTGCCAACGACCGCGGCGTTAAATGGGATGATCCGGCGATCGGCATAAAATGGCCTGAACTGGACGGCGTCGTCCTTTCAGACAAGGATGCGAAGCAACCGCTTCTGTCCGATCTACCAGAATATTTCACTTACCAAAGCACTGGGAATTGATGATGCGCGTTCTTGTTACCGGCGGCGCCGGATTTATCGGCTCCGCCCTTGTACGCTACTTGGTAAGCGAGATTGGCGCCGATGTTCTCACCGTTGACAAGCTCACATATGCGGGAAACCTCGCGTCACTGAAGCCGATCGAGAATGCCCCCAATCACCGCTTTCTTCAGGCCGACATCTGTGACCGGACGGCGATAAACGAGGCATTTGCGACATTCCAGCCGGATTACGTCATGCATCTGGCAGCCGAGAGCCACGTCGATCGCTCCATCACAGGCGCTGCTGACTTCATTCAGACCAACATCAACGGCACCTTCACGATGCTTGAGGCAGCACGGCAGTATTGGAGCGGTCTTGAGGGCGACGCCAAGGCGAATTTCCGGATGCTGCACGTGTCGACAGACGAGGTGTACGGCTCACTCGGCGACCAAGGTCTTTTCGAAGAAACAACCCCTTACGATCCTTCATCGCCCTACTCCGCCTCGAAAGCCGCAAGCGACCATCTGGCGACCGCCTGGCAGCGCACCTATGGCCTTCCGGTCGTCATTTCCAACTGCTCCAACAATTACGGCCCGTTCCACTTCCCGGAAAAGCTCATTCCCCTGATCATTCTGAACGCGCTGGAGGGCAAGCCACTGCCAGTCTACGGAAACGGCGCGAACATCCGCGACTGGCTTTACGTGGAGGACCACGCCCGGGCACTCTGGCTCATCGTTCAAAAGGGCCTTGTCGGCGAGAAGTACAATGTTGGCGGCAGAAACGAGCAGAAGAATATCGACGTCGTAAACTGCATCTGCTCGATTTTGGATGAGCTCCGCCCGCAATCGAAGCCTTATGCGCAGCTTATCAAATACGTCACAGACCGCCCCGGTCACGATGCACGTTATGCCATCGATGCGACGAAGCTCGAAACAGAACTCGGCTGGAAAGCGCAGGAAAATTTTGCGACCGGCATTCGCAAGACCGTACAATGGTATCTCGACAATGCCTGGTGGTGGCAGCCCCTGCGCGAAGGCGTGTACTCTGGAGAGCGCCTCGGCGTTCTGGCGAAAGGCTGATTGAATGCGGCTTGCGGTGACCGGCAAAAATGGGCAGGTCGTGAGCGCCCTACAGGCGTTGGCGAATGACGAACTGGAGATCGTCTCCCTGGGGCGACCGGAACTCGACCTTGCGCAGCCTGGAACTGTCTTGAAGGCCCTACGAGATGCAAAACCCGACGTTGTGATATCGGCAGCGGCCTATACCGCCGTCGACAAGGCTGAAAGCGAGCCGGAAAACGCTTTTGCCGTCAATCGTGATGGAGCAAAGGCGGTCGCGCAGGCGGCAAAAGAACTTGGCGTTCCCGTTATTCATCTTTCCACGGATTATGTTTTCGAAGGCACCAAGGCCACTGCCTATGTGGAAAGTGATCCGACAGGCCCCTCCTCCGTCTACGGCCACTCCAAGCTCGAAGGCGAAAACGCTGTTGCTGAGTGTAACCCTGATCACGCCATCCTGCGCACGGCGTGGGTCTATTCGGAATACGGCAACAACTTCGTCAAAACCATGCTGCGGCTCGGCGAAACCCGCGATGAGATCAACGTCGTTTCAGACCAGTTCGGGTGCCCGAGCTCGGCAAACGATATCGCAACCGCAATCGTCGAAATTGCCAGAAGGCTCTCCAGCGACCCTTCCCCACGTCTTCGCGGCGTGTTTCATCTCTCGGGAACTGGCGAAACGAACTGGGCGGATTTCGCCAAGCAGATATTCGCATTTTCCGCAGAGAACGGCGGGAAGTCGATCGTCGTCAACGACATCACCACGGCGCAATACCCCACGCCAGCCCGTCGCCCGGTAAACTCGCGGCTTGACTGCAGCAAGCTCGAAGAGATTTACGGCATAAGGCTGCCGAACTGGCAGACATCAACGCGCGCGGTGGTCACCGCCCTTGCGCGAAGCAAAAAGGAAACGCCATGAAGGGCATCATTCTGGCCGGCGGCAGCGGCACGCGCCTCCACCCCATGACATTGGCAGTCTCCAAGCAGATCTTGCCAGTCTACGACAAGCCGATGATCTATTATCCGCTGACGACGCTAATGCTTGCCGGCATTCGCGAGATCCTGATCATTTCGACGCCCCACGACATGCCGCTATTCCAAAACCTTTTGGGCGACGGATCGAAATGGGGACTTTCGATCGAATACGCCGTTCAGCCGAGCCCGGACGGGCTCGCGCAGGCCTATATGATCGGCGCAGACTTCGTGGCCGGTTCACCGTCTTGTCTTATTCTGGGTGACAACATCTATTACGGCCACGGCCTTCCCGACTTGCTTGACAGTGGCACGAGCGTGATCGACGGCGCGACCGTGTTTGCCTATCACGTGAATGACCCCGAAAGATATGGCGTGGTCGACTTCGACAGCGAAATGCGTGCTCTTTCCATCGAAGAAAAGCCCCTCAAACCGAAATCAAGCTGGGCAGTTACCGGTCTATATTTCTACGACGCAGACGTAGTCGACATCGCAGCCAATCTCAAACCCTCGCCACGTGGCGAATACGAGATTACGGATGTTAACCGAACCTATCTGGAGCGCGGCAAGCTGAAGGTGTCGATCATGGGCCGAGGTTACGCCTGGCTCGACACGGGCACCCCGGACAGCCTTCTCGAGGCGGGTGAATTCGTGCGGACCCTGGAAAAGCGTCAGGGGTTCAAGATCGCATGCCCGGAAGAGATTGCCTTGAGCAGGGGCTTTATTACGAAATCCCAGTTTGCGATACTCGCTGAAAATTCCGGAAAAGGTGATTATGGTGTATATCTCAGGAGACTCGCGGCGTCATAGGGACGCAAGTGGTTCCACTGAGTCGCACCGCACTTACGCTTTCTGGTGCACACGCTCAACAAGTTTGCCTGCACCAATTTGCCTATCCGAGGCAGGATGGCTCGTCTGAGTTCAGGAGTACAAATGCCTAGCTTGTCGCTCTCGGACGTAACGGTTGTCACTGTCTGCTACAAGAGCGATGCTCTTATAGCGGATATGATCGCGACAATCCCCGACCGCTCACCAATAATTCTCGTAGACAACGGGAAGACCAACAGCTTTTCAACGCTGCCATCCCATAGGGACATCAAGATTGTTGCCTTAGAGGAAAATCAGGGCTTCGGCCGTGGCTGTAATGCGGGCGCGGCAGCAGCGCAAACACCTTGGATACTTTTTTTGAACCCTGACGCTCGCTTGACTGCAGGCGCAATAGAAGCATTGCTCGAGGCAATCGACCGGCATCCGTCGGCCGTCGCCTTCAATCCACGAATCTCGAACTCGGACGGAAGCCAGTACTTCAAACGACGATCGTGGCTATTACCCCGTAGTCGCTACATGCAAAAAGGTTGGCCGGGGACGGATACCATCGTCCCGATTTTAAGCGGCGCCGCTCTTTTTGTCTCGAAGCAAAAATTTGACGCCGTGAACGGCTTTGATCCGACTATTTTTCTTTATCATGAAGATGACGACCTGTCGTTGCGCCTTGCGCAACTGGGGCAACTCGTGTTCGTCAAAAACGCTCTTGTTTTCCACGCTGCGGGACACTCTTCAGGACGTTCTGCGGAAATCGCTAGGCTTAAAGCCTACCACATGGCTCAATCCAGAATATATACAGGCATCAAACACCGACGTCCGTTTCCGAGAATCTCAACGCTTGCTCAAGCCTTGGCGCTCATTCTCTCGCCAAGTGTCCTGCTGTCAGCCCGCCGGCGGGCGAAGGCCTCCGGCTTTCTCAAAGGCGCAATCGAATTCAAGAGAACCTAACAGGAAATATACATATATACTGAAGGTATACTAGCGGTTTTCTTTCAACCACGCCCAGACGCCAGCGATGCCTTCCCTCAAACCTATCTTCGGCTGCCAGCAAAAATCCATCTTCGCCCGCTCTATATCTAGGATAGACACCGGCACATCCAAGCTTCGGTGAGGCTTATAAACAATAGGAATGGGATTTCCGGTTACATCCTTGACAACTTCCGCGATATGGAGAACCGATGTACCTGTTCCGCTGCCACCATTATATATGCCAACCTTTTCGCTCAACAGTGCCGATACGCACAGGCTGCTCAGGTCTTTGACATGAATATAATCGCGGATCGCGGAGCCATCACCCCATATCTCGATTGGCTGGTTTTTTAGAGCTTGGTTGAGATATGTGCCTATCACGCCCTGTACACCAAGATTGCCCTGGTAACGACCATATGGGTTGGAAGCGCGTATAATGACCGGCCGCAAACCAGCTTTGGTCTCGTAAAGTTTGAGATAGGACTCTATCGCAACCTTAACAACGCCGTATGAACATATCGGATTTAAAACGTGGCCTTCTGGAATTGGAACTTCCTGCGGCTTTCCGTAGACCGTCCCGCCGGACGACAAATAGAGGATACGCTTCACGTCACATGCGGCCATATCCTCAAGGAGGCTGAGGGTTCCGAGCAGGTTGAGTTCGACATCTCTCCCAGGGTCCTTATCACCCGTGGAAGGCACGGTTCCGCTTACGAGGTGTGCAACGGCATCAACACCGCTCAACAACTCGCGTACCAGGCGGCTATCTGACAATTCTCCTGAAACATATTGCACATTTGCAGGGAGCGGACGAGACGCCTCGGCGCCTCTCCCCATTACCACTATCTCATGCCCTGCAGCGACCAAATCTTCGACGAGGTGGTAACCAATAAATCCAGCGCCCCCGAGAACCAGTATCTTCATAAAGAACCTATAACCTGTTCGCGATCAAAATCATTTTTTTGCAAGCACCGACCGATAATGATCAATGTACTCCCCAGCCAGTGCATCAATATCATACGCTTCTCCCAGAAGCTTCGCTTTCTCCTTAAAGCCGCCACGGACATCCTTCTCCAAGATTTTCTCCATGGCATTACTCAGTTCGGTTACAAATCGGTCGTTGTCACTGTCATTCGCGATTATGATTCCCGCCTGCTGGCCATCAATTTGCGACATTGCCTTGATCTCACCGACATCGGTGGAGACACAAGGAACGCCAACTTGAAGGGCCTGGATCAAACACAGAGGATAGGATTCACCGGGAAAGCGCGTCGGTATCAGAGCCACGTCACTCATTCGGTAGAGACCATAGATCTCCTTTACGAACCCAAGGAAATGAATGGTCGGATCCGATGTCGCCACACGCTTGGCTTCCTCTGTGGCTGGCCCCTCGCCCACCATAAGCATCGCCATTGGGACATCAGGTCTCCGTTCCCGCAATGACCGATATGCCCTGACGGCCTCCATCCAGCCTTTGCCTTCAGCCCCTCTCGCAACCAGCGAAAACACGACCGCATCATCCGAGATTCCCAGCTGCGTACGCGTCTGCGGAAACGCCACGTCATCGACTGGCATGGCATTTTTGACTTTCAGGAATTTCCCCTGGTCGATCTTCAAATCAGCGAACGGCCTCAGGTTTCGATCAGCCGTATAGGCAAATTTGTCAATTTTCTTGCTCCACCGGGCTATCCTCCTCGTCGAAATCCCCATTGCCTCGTAAGAGCCATGCAGTGTGGAAATGAACGGCACGGAAGTGCGGCTTCGGTCGAGCAGAAAGGCCTCGACATTGGCGACGTGGGAATGGACCACGGAGATCCCTGCATTCCTGATAAAATTGTCGATCCCCATATCGCGAACCGCATTTGCCAGATAAACGGGAATTCCAGGATCAAGCATGGACCTGACGTCATTATGATCGTCTGCGTCGTGTATCTGAAGAATGGACACCATTATGCCCTGCCGACGAAGCGCATTCGCGAGGTGAACAGGGAATATTTCTCCACCACCGAAAGAAAATCCGAGAATGCCGATCAGGACATGAATATGTTCCCGCGGGATCTCACTAAGCTCTCGATAGTTGACCAGTTTTTTAAATTGCTCTGCCTGCACTCCTGCGCCGCTCGACACGCTACGACAGACTTCGACAAAGCGCTGAACGGTACCATCTGGGATGTCCCAACGCTTCTTCAACGATGTCATCAGTTGCGCATATTCTTTGTAATATTCTGGTTTCGATTGCGCGCTGCTCCCAGAGGTATTGCTCTCGTGGATACGGAAATAGCTGACGGCACTTGGCTCATAAGCGATTTGTCCACCGCCCGCGATCGCCGAATAGAGATACCAGTCCCCCATGATTTTATAATTTCGGGCCTCTTCCCAGACCTGATCCGAAATCTCAAACCGCCGCCACAGGCTTCCTCCAACGTTGGCAATGACATTCTTGACGCCAAAGCCGCCGCGAAACCATTCGGCCGCCGGCCGCGTCATGCGGCCATCCCAGATTCCAGGCTCACTATCTTCACGATAGTGATCAAGTCCGGCGAAAAATTCTCCCTGGCTATTCGCAAATTGAATTCGCCCGAAAGCCATCATCACGCTCGGATCGCGGAACGCGTTTATCATTCTTTCAATGAAAGTCGGCTCACAAAAATCGTCGCTTTCGCAAATCCAGACCAAGTCACCTTTCGCTAGCGAATGGCCCTTCTGCCACTGACGAAACACATTTCCCGAGTTTTCAGTGTTGTAGACCGCGCTGATCCGCTCAGGAAAACGTGTCACATAGGCGTCGATCACCGAGCGGCTATTGTCCGTGGAGCAATCATCCAAAACCAGAATATCAACAAGCGGATATGTCTGCGATAGGATGCTGTCCAGACGCTGAGAAAGATAACGCGCATGGTTGTAATTCGGGACGATCGCCGTCACTCTCATTCCAGTTTGGGCAAAGACACTGGAACGGCTGTCTCCGATGATCTTGTTGGAGCTAATCATCTGGTAATAGTCGACGCAGAACTGATCTACTTTGCGTGACAGCAACATAGGATCACGCTTTTCCGCGGACTTCAAAAAGCGCTTGCGTCTTCGAGTGCTGAAAGCGCCCACGCGAGATAAAGCGTACAACAACCGAGCGAAGATCAGTCGCTTCAAGATCTTTGTCAAAGAAGCATGGCTCATCCAATTGTTGCGCTGAAGCGCATCAACCTTTCCCGAAATAAGACTGATATCCTTCATTAGGAGCTCAGCCCATCGAGCTTGATCAAACTCGACGCGCTCAGGACCAGCCTCACTCGCCTGAAAGCCCTGCGAGACGATGTCGCGGATACTCACATCGTCGAGCGGGCGATCCGATGCTATGCTGATTATGAATGCTGGCTTATCCTCGACCGGGGTCGTTACGTCCATGTCGGGGGGTGGTTGAGAATGCCGTGCTGACGGATCATCGGACAAACCTGACGAACTGCCGCTCATCTCTTCGCGATGCATCGACACATGCCCGAAATACTCTCTCAGGAGATCTTCGAAATCAGAGTTGAAAAGCCCGTCGGCGTGAACGGAATTAGTCAAACCTGTCTCGACGCCAATGTGCTTTTTAGGCGTCGAAATGATCAGGATCCCATCAATGCGCAGAACCCGCTTGACCTCCTGCAAAAAACGATCATAGGCATCGATATTTCCCAGCGCTTCAAACGAAACGACAACATCCACCGAGGCCGCTGGCAACGGGATGTCCTCACATGACCCCCTTATGAAGGAAATATTTCCAGCTTGATGGTTCGATTCGGCGTTACGGACACCGTCGCCAGAAATATCCAAGCCAATCACGGACTCCGCGGCTTTCGCAAGATATGCCGCGCCGACACCGCCACCCCGTGCGATGTCAAGAACGTCTTTACGGATGACGAAATTTTTAGCCAGCTGATACCGGCTCGAATGCTCCAGTTCGACGCCTAAATTAACATCGGGAAATTCGGACCGTATTGCGCCTCTGGTTTCCTCGATCATCATTTCCTCAATATAGCTATAATCCATCGGCCTCCAAGTGCCGATAACGCATTCCCCCTGCAGAGTCGACCCACGGGTTGGCAACCTTCACAACAGCGGGTTGAGCGACGTGCCAGGGCTTCGGGTGAAAGTCCTTCCAGCTATAGCCCTTCCAGCCATCCGCTAAAATGCTAAAGCATCTCATTTTCCGAATGAAATGCTTAAATTTGGGCCGGCCGGTCCCGATTACCAGATGGGGCCCGATCTTGTGCATCAGGGACCCGACATTTACAGGGCGAAGCTCAAATTGAAATCGTTCTACCGGTGACGAAACATCTCGATTCCGGCGATAAAAGCCTGAAGCTGCTGTCAACGCAGCCGTCACCCTTGGTCTGACCAGTCAAAGATAAGGGGCACGCTGCGCGAGCTGTCGCCGCCAATCGATTAAAGCTCTTGCATCGACCAGTGGCTTCTTCTGTAGAACCGCTGACATCCAGGTGGGATCTACTATCGATGTGCCCTGTGCTAGCAACCGCAGCGAAAGCGCGTGTTCGTTAAGGATCGCCAAGGTTTTTGCCTCGAAGAACGGCATCGTCTCCCGCTTCAGGACAAAGCGTGAGTGCCATGTCGTCCCTTGGCCGGTCCCGTCACCCGTCAACCAGCTCACAATGTTGCGACGCATGTCAGGCCCGATCGCCGCGCGCTCGGCGAATGGATTTTCAATATCGCCCGAGAACCATGCGGCGCGGTCGCCCAAGGTTGTGATCGCTCCCAAGCGCCGAAGAGCAAAAGGCGGAATGAACAGAAACGATGAGCGAATCCATGCTTGTGAGGTGACGCCCAGAAATTCGACCGGCTCATTGTAAGCGTCAATGTGTCCTAACGCGATATCCTTGCCCTGCAGCGCTTGCAGCATCGAGCTGTCAATCCGGTCAATGTACGCTGTATAAAGCTGCAGATAGGCCGACGTCACAAAATGGACGTAGTCATATCTGGCTAGCGTAGACGCAAAGCGAGCAAGGCCGGTATCCCAAGCTGAAAACTCCCAGAGGCTGTTATCGCCCCCTATCACCAACGTACCGTCATCTAGTACTGACTCCGTTTCAACCGGAGTGGCACTATCGATGATCACCCGTGTGATTGTTACGCCAGGCAAACGGCGCAAATAGTATTCGGAAAGCGTTGTACTGGCGTCTTTGTACTTCTCCGTACCATGCCGGAGGAAGAGGCTGAGAATTTTCATCGCCTTACTCGGACCCCTTTGTTGCGAGCCGCGCTTCAAGCACCTGCTTAAGTTCGGAATAGGTAAACTCTTCGGAAAGTAGATGAGTGATTTCCTCGCGGGCGGCAGACAGTCCTCGTACCGACGCAGGATCTTGGAGCAATGTAATCACGGCCTGAGCATACTGGTACCAATCATTGACGCACACGCAATATTGCGCCAGATCCGGATGCAGGCCGTCGAGGCCTGATGGCCAAAGTACGATGGGCCGAAGATGACCCAATGCCTCCAGGGTCTTTATCTTCAACCCCGTTCCGGCGACCGCCGGGTTAATCACGACGCGGCTTTCCAAATAGGCTGCGGCTAGATTGTCAACGAAGCCAAGCGCACGCACGCCTGGTTCATGGCCGGTAAGTTCACGCCCCACTGAACCAACGACGTCAAGCTCGGCCTCGGGCACGCTCTCTCGAATGAGCGGCCACGCGAAACGGATGAAATCGCGTAGACCCTTGCAGTTCATATCGTTCGATGACGCGACCATCAAAATCCGTGGCGCCAAAACCGGGCTTGGTTCTACGGGCGGCACGGGCATATCGACACCAACCGTTATGATATCAACACCACTTCCGAGATCTTCAAGTTCACGGGCTTCATCGGGCTGTATGGCCAACAGCAAATCTGCGGACCGCAACAGCGTCGCTTCTTCTGACGCGGTTAAAGTTAGTGCATCTTCGATACCAAAGCGTGTGACTTTTCGCGCCTTGGTCGAAAAGACATCGTGTGTATCAACGACTTTAAACGTTTTGCTGCTCAGCAACGGAAAACTTCGGGTCATAAAGCCATAGTTGACCATCACACAGAAGGGTGAAAGCTCGCGTTCCAGCTCTGTCATGACATCGATCAGCAAGTCGGGCGAGAAAGTCCGCACAATAGGCAGGAGACGAGACGTGCTGTTACGTTCTCCGAGCTTGTCGGAATAATCGGTGATAGCTCTGCCGTCGAGCTTGCGCAACACATCGGACGCGTCGCTAAGCTGCAGTTGGCACTTGAGCGAACCTGCCCGATCCACAAGCACGACGTTTTCGAATTCTACGCAGAGCTTATCCAGCAGATTAGCGTCTGGCTCCTCGCCCGGAAGGGGGACCAGAAGAACGACAGGCTCAATTCCCATGCCTTTAATAAACTTCAGGACACGGGCGATGCGATACTCATTGCCCGCCCGCGGCGCCGATGGCGAGACATGCGTCACATACAGCATGACCGGCCCCGTGCCGCGTGTTTCGCCAGACGCGAGGCCGCGACCGATGTCTTTGACCGAAAGGTGATCACCTGGTCTTGCCGGCGGCGCGATTGGCACACCTTTCGAATTCATATCCGGCGAGCGGATATCATTGAGACGCAGTTTCTTTTTCTCACGCCGCTTTCTGCGTCTCTCCCGAAACCTCATCTCTTTCTCGATGACGCGCTTGAAAAGCCGGAAAATTTTTGATTTGGAAATGCGCTGTAACTGATTGTTTAGCTGTGCAGCTTTCGTATCACTGGCCTGCAACTGTTGCTGAAGCTCTGCTTCGCCACGACGCACCGCAAGCAAATCTTCAGCAAGACCTCGGTTCTTTTCTTCAAGAAGATCGGCCTTTGCCCGACTACGTTCAAGTTGATCTCCCAACTCAGACCAAGTGGTTTTGTGCCTTTCACGCTCTCCCAGCAGCTGATCATGCATGTCCTGGGCCTGACGCCGAATTTCAGCCAACTCGTTTTCTATTGCCTTATAGTCCGGTCCCGATATCACCCGCCCCCCGACCGCCGCCGCGCGACCCGACCGAAGTACTTCGTCGAAGTATTGATGTTTTTGCATCATCGCATAGGCAAGATCATCGACGTTGTCGATTGGGTACAGTTCCCAATAGGGGCTGCTCAGAGACTCGAGACGAGACTCCCCTCCTGTGGCAACAGCGATCAATCCAAACTCGCGCGCATATCCGAAGATATTGTCGGTCACTGCGAAAAGGTTGTCGGGATTGAATGCATCCACAACGTGCCCGTAGATCGAGTATCCCAGCTGGCGCAGCGTCTCTGCCGTTTTTACGGCACTATCGAGAGAATTGGCTTCGCTATAGATTACTGGTTTGAAAGCTTTAATCGTTGAGGCGCCCCCACGCAGCACCAAATGCTCCATGCCCTCTACGTCGCACTTGATGAAATCGCACGCTTGTAGGCCAAGGGTGTCAATTGTCTTGACCGCCACCCGATCAGTTCCATCGCCTCCAACGGTCAATCCGCCAAAGTTTGTCTCGGATCCGACAGCCAACGGTTCGATTGCTAATTCGCCAATCTCATCGCCGACAGCCGCCCTGTGTAAAACGACCTGGTTAAGGGCGTTCGCCGCCACGTTTGAAGACAGCAACTCAAACGACAGCGGCTGCGGCTCGAAGCTGTGCACGGTGCCAGTTGGTCCAACCATTCGGGCAAATGCCAATGCATGGGTTCCGATGAACCCCCCGATGTCGAGAACGGTGCCCCCCTCAGGAATGAAGTTGGCAAAAAATTGAAGCTCGTTCTCTGCCCATTCGCCGTATCGACGCAGCGCCAATCCAATGACGGGATCAGTTGAAAAGAAACTGATCGAACCGTGACGGCCCTGGATCGTTTCGGTAGAACCATCATTAAACATTGTTTCCGCCATTAGTTGAGCTCCACAAATTGGCCTTCTGGCACTTAACGTTCCGACAGTATGTCGTCCCGGATCAGCCATTGCTGACCATCGAAGCTCGCCATCGCGGCCTCCAGCGCGTTTAACATGGTACGAGCACAATCTGCCCAATCGGGCTGAACGTTGCTTGAATCAGATGACAAGGCAACCGGATTTGTCACACTTCCGTTTAGGATGGGTCCCAAAAGTCTGACGACGTCACTGTCGTGCTGGAAAGTCAAAATCGCATCAGGCCGCGCGCTGATGGACCTGATTTCGTCCCATAGGGGCATATCCCGGACGAGGACGTATTTCTCATAAGCAAGTGCCTCGGCGACGGGAAGTCCGAAGCCTTCGTAGTGCGACGGGAAGACGACGGCCTCTGCATGAGTATAGAGATTAGCGATCGTCTCATTGGAAAGATCTCCGCTAGCATAAGCATGAACATTCGCCAGCTTCGGGTCTTCGGCACCGATGCTGACAAAGTTCAAATAGGGAAAGGCATCCGAAAGAAGTCGTAACGTATTCGCGACTTCTTTGTGGTCATAATTGTTGCCCATGATAAGAATATAGCGTTCCGCAACAATGCGGGTTTCGCCCGGATCATGAACGATCTCTTCCGCTACCATGCTGTGATGCGTCACCACGCGTGGCATCTGCGCCTTGGGCCGAAAACGAAAACTGTAGCGATCTCGGCTGTACGCCGTATTGAAGAACAGAATATCCGCACATTGTCCGAGGATAGACCAGGCCTTTCGCACGCCTGGATTGGAGACAAACATGATGTCCCAAAGGATTGTGTCGAGGATGTTCGCGCTGATGATCGCCGAACGTTCATGCATATCCCGAATTGTACTCATGGCCCATGGCTGATTTAGAAGCGTCATGGCCACGAAATGCCCTTTAGGTGTGTCGTGATGAATTTCGAATGCAGGGTACCGCTCCTCTAGGCGATGAGCAACTGCTTCCACGCCACCTGCCACGACAGTAATGTGCAACCAACCTTGAGCGATTGCGTGTAATCCTGAGAGGAAACCGAGCACGCAGACAGCGGTGCCGTTAACGAAGGGCGGCAAGCCTCGGGCATCGATAAGAATCTTTGGCTGACCCTGAACCGTGAAGGCTTGCGATAAAATTCGTTCCAGTTTCAACTCTGGCTGCTCAACATTGATCGAGCGCAGCAATGCGGCATCTTCGTGCGCCAATGTGGGCAGCACCCTGCCGCATGGCGCTCCCAGACCGTCCCAGGGCGCCGTGATGCGGTTACAAAGGAGATTGCGATACCCGCGGCGACGCAGACCTGAAAGGAGTTCCGCATAAGCTTGAAGCATGCTCTCGCTTTTTGGCAGCGGTGCCCCCGCCACCGCATTCGGCGCCAATACGATGAGCGGCGACAAATATTCCCCGGTAATATAATGTTCGGGCAGATAGCTGGCAGCCGCCACTGGCATCTGAATTGACGCCTCTGCCAAGAATGGCAGAAGCAAGTCTCCGCCCACCGAAACGAAACGTGGCTGAACGCTAGCGATCATCGGGTCGTGGTTGAGTTCTTCGACCAGACTCCGCAACGTGTGGTTCCGCCAACTCCAACCGCCTTGAACCAGCGCGAGGGGTCGACGCCGTAGACTCGCCCCTTTCAGCGCTGCACCAAGTGCTTTGGAGGGATGGCCGTGAATTGAAAAATGGGGAAATTCAGCCTGAAGTTCGACAACAGCCGCCATCGGACAAGCCACAGTCACAAGCTGCCCCTGCGCGGCCAACCCTTCCGCTACAACAATTCTCTGAACGTGAGGAAGAATGTCATCAACTGCCATCTCTGTGAAATCGAGGAAAACGTCACAGACCGGTTCACCACTTAAGTTAATCGCCAAAGCTCATTATCCCCACGCATTATCATAAATATCATATACTTACGGGATTTCCGCGATATTTCCATCACGTATAACTATTAGGTTGTTCTTGCGCAATAGGACGGGTCTCGAATTGGCCCAAGAACCCCCAGGCCCTTTGGAGTTAGCTCGTGGGTCGGGGGGGGCGCGATCTATCCGCACCGAAATAAAGCGCGCGCGGCCTTTTCAAAAAGAAATGCTGTGGCTGATGTGTCTTTCGAAGGAATTGGGTACTGGGCGCACGCACCGCCAAAAAGCCTACATCCGCCCGCCACGGAGTAAAGCAATCGCCCAAACCCAGCCTCGAGGCGCAGGTACCCAAAGATATGGTAACCAAGCAATTTCGCTCGGCGACATCGAGGGATAATCTCCTACCACAATTTGCGTCTGCACTCCCGATATTGACAGGTAACTGCGACGCGACTATCTCGTAGCCTGATACGCTCCAAGCAGTTCACCATTAAGGAGCGACGACACAATTATGGACCGGCCACTTCTGCCTCTAATAGCGCCCATTTACCGCATAGATTTAGGCAGAGCTATGTTAAAGGGCCGCGCTAAGATGTATCGACATATTTACAAGACAGCAACACCAGACGGTTTGTTCGTGGCGTCTGTGATGTTGTCCAAGTGTAACCTCAGCACGGAATTCGTAAGGACGACGCAGTGATCGGATCTTTTTTGTCGGCGAACGACAAGAAGTTGCTTACGCGACTCTTCAAAGAAAACTTCAAAAAACACGTTGGATGGTACTCCGCCGCTATCGTGGCGATGCTGGTCGTAGCTGGAACTACATCGCTGAGCGCCTGGATCATGCGCGACATCGTGAACAGCGTATATCTCAAGCAGGGATTCGATGTCGTTCTTGGCATAGCCTTCTCCGTTGCAGCCATATTCATTGTCAAAGGCTTTGCAACTTTTATCCAAAGCTTCTATCTCAGCAAGGCGGGTAACAGCATTGTTGCCGAGCAGCAGCGTAAAATTTATGATCGACTGCTTAAGCAAGGCGTTTCGTTCTTCCAAAACCTGCCGTCGTCCGATCTCCTGGTCCGCGTTACTTATAACGCCCAAGCAGCGCGCAGCGTTATTGACACAATCGTCACCTCGTTTGTCCGCGACCTATTTTCGCTCGCCGGTCTGATCATTGTTATGTTCGCCCAAAACTTTCTTTTGAGTGCGATCTCGATGATCATTGGCCCTATAGCTATTTTTAGCGTTCGCCTTGTTCTTCGTCGCGTGCGAAAAATCATGGAAGCCGAACTCGCGTCGTTAAGCGAGATCGTCAATGTCGTTCAGGAAACCAGCATCGGCGTTCGCGTGATAAAGGCATTCTCACTTGAGAAGTTGATGCGCCAACGCATGAACAAGGCAGTTTCGGATGTGGAGCAACGCGCTAATGGGATTGCCAAACTGGAAGCTGCGACAAGTCCAATCATGGAAACGCTGTCAGGCCTAGCAATCGCCGTTGTAATTGCCGTGTCCGGTTACACCGTCCTCGAAAAGGGTGGTTCGCCCGGCGATTTGATGGCGTTCATCACTGCGTTGTTGCTTGCATATGAACCGGCGAAGCGCCTTGCGCGCATGCGGGTACAGATTGAGAGTGGCATGATCGGGGTGCGGATGATGTTCGAGGTGATGGACGCCCCACTGACGCTCAATGAGAGAAAGGATGCAGAACCGCTTCCTCGAACCAGAGGCGATGTTGAATTCAAGAACGTGAGCTTCGAATACGTTACGGGGCAGCCCGTTCTTAAGGATGTCAGCCTGCTGTTTGAAGGAGGCAAGATGACCGCCCTCGTCGGCCCGTCAGGTAGCGGCAAATCCACCATCATCAATCTCATGATGCGGCTTTACGATCCGCAAAGCGGGTCGGTAGAAATTAATGGAATGGATTTACGAGACGCCTCTTTTGCGAGCCTCCGCGACCTCGTTTCTTATGTCGGGCAGGAAACGTTCCTGTTTTCAGGAACCGTGAGGCACAACATCTCCGTTGGTCGCGATGACGCGACCGAAGATGAGATCATCGCGGCAGCCAAAGCGGCTAACGCCCATGACTTCATCATGAACATGCCCAATGGCTATGATACCAAGCTAGGCGAGAACGGTTCTGGATTGTCCGGCGGACAGAGACAGCGCGTGGCAATTGCGCGCGCCATGCTGAGAAATGCCGATATACTCATACTTGACGAGGCGACAAGTGCACTGGATTCTGAATCAGAAGCGCTCGTTCGCGATGCCCTTGAGCGACTGACCCTTAACAAGACTTCAATCGTCATCGCCCACCGGCTTTCGACGATCAACCGTGCTGACAAGATTGTCGTGATGGATAAGGGTGAAGTTGCCGAGCAGGGCAGCAGGAAGGAGCTTCTTGCCACCGATGGTCTTTACAAGCGACTTCACAGCATCCAGTTCGATGCCGATGTTGCGTGACAAAAAAAGCATGAGCTTACCAGTACCACCGATGGCATAACCAATCGGTAAACTGGCTAGAACAGGTCAAGGCCCGAGGAATTTTCCAAAACGGCAGTTACAAAAGCCATACCAGCAAGCCGTTAGATTGCTGTTATAGGTCAGCTGCCAACACTGCCTCAGCCTCATAGATGGCGCAGACGATGTGGTAGAAGGTGCTTGCTGGCGCGGGTTCATTGATCATCGGCCTGTCCGCCGGCCATTTGTCGAACCAGAGACCCTTGACCGGCGTGTCGAGGAACGGTTGCAATGCGCCGATGGCACTGAGGGCGGAGGCAAGGTAACGCTGTCGCTCCTCACCGCCGGTGACGCTTGCCAGTCGCACTGCGGCCTTCAGCCATTCCGTCTGCGGCCACAGCCGCGCCAGCCCGTCATGCACCGAGAAATCGTCGTAAAGGCTCATCACCGCGACCTTGCGGCGCGGGCAGATGCCATATTTCTCGCCGATCTCGAACAGCCTTCCAGCTTTTTGGATGGCCTCGGCATTTCCCCGCAGGCTACCCCAGCGCACCAACAGC
>Ga0102589_1000279_pt1 | contig 123868 bp, 147 predicted proteins | sample AraplaMF_Col_mLB_FD_76858 | JGI IMG/M metagenome (GOLD analysis project Ga0102589, IMG submission 76858) | Arabidopsis root microbial communities from the University of North Carolina, USA - plate scrape MF_Col_mLB | ecosystem: Host-associated > Plants > Roots > Endosphere | place: USA...
AAACATGTTTTCTCCTAGCACAAGTTGAACAGCAGCTAGTTTAAATTGACGATCATAGCTTTTTCTACTCATAAATTGAATCACCTTTTTCTCTTAACTTTGTGTCCAATTTATTGTAGCATCTCCAAGGTGCAGTTTTTTATTATTAAAAAGTATTGCATGTATTCTTTTAGTTAAGAGGTTTCCACTTGGAGAAAGTAGTTGAATGGAAAACATTGTACTTTAGGTAGGATGAAGAATAGAAATTGGATAAATAGTTAAACCCACCAAGAAAGGTGGGTTTTTATTTTATGATTTTTTCTAAAAGATTGTTATTTTTAAAAAGGTTTTTAAAGCAAACTGTAAATAAAGAAGATGATTGGAATGGAAGGTAATCAAATAATGACTACTTTTTTATTATTCAATTACGATCCAATCTTGAGACCATTTCATTAATTCTTTAATTACAGGTTCTAATGCGATTCCTTTTGCTGTCAACGAGTATTCGATACGTACAGGAGTTTCTGGATAAACGTCTCGCTTAACAATCCCAGCTTGCTCTAAATCCTTTAATCTTTCTGAAAGTACGCGCCCACTTATTGGTAAAGTTGATTCAATCGTACAAAAGCGTTGAGAACCTGAAAGAAGTTGAAAAATAATGAGAACTGCCCAACGTTTACTAATTAACTCAACGCTTTTTTCAAACCGAGGGCACAATAAAGAAAAATTCATGAACATCCACCTCACCTATATCCATATTATATCGAAAAAAATAGTAATAACAAGTTTACTTTATATAATTTTATTACTTGACGTAAATTAATTACTAAATTACACTTACTTACATTAAGTAACTAAATTGATTTTAATACAAGTAACAGATTCTGTATAATAAATAGGTGGCAGAGCATGGATATTAAAGCAGAAGTTTGTATAGTTGGTGCTGGACCTGGAGGTGCCTTTTTAGCTTATTTATTTGCGAAGAATGGCATTTCGACTATTCTAGTAGAGCGACATGGTGGCATCGACAAAGAATTTAGAGGTGAGCATTTAAATTCAGAAGGAGAGCTAATATTAAAGAAGCATAACCTTTTTGAGAAAGTGAAAGAATATGGATTACTTATGATGGAACGTGTTGAATATTGGGATCAAAGTAAAGTGATTAAGACTATTTTTCCACAGGATGAAGAAGAGCACGTTGGTATTCATGTTCCTCAAAATCATTTGCTTAATGTGTTTCTTAATGAAGCTAAAAAGTTTGATAGCTTTCAACTTTTAATGAATACAAGAGTAACTGAATTGATTCAGGATGAAGAAGGTAGATACGTTGGTGTAAAAGCGAAAAGGAATGGAGCAGACATAACAATTCAAAGTTCTATTATTGTAGGAGCTGATGGGCGTTACTCTTCAATTCGAAAACTTGCTAATATACCTACTACAATAATAAAACATGGATATGATTTACTTTGGGCTAAAATACCGAGACCTATTAGTTGGGATCCAACGATTAGACTTACCATGATAAACAAGCATCAACTTGCATTATTTACGCAGGCAGGGGGATACATTCAGATTGGTTGGAATATAGATGAAGGTTCTTTTTCGAAATTAAAAAATCAATCATTTGAACCTTTTGTTAAAGATTTAATTAAAGCTTTTCCTGAATTGACTGAAACAGTTCATCAATCCATTCAATCATGGAATGATTTTGTACTCTTAAATGTTCAGAGTAGTCGTAGTACCAAATGGGTGAAGGATGGTTTAGTCATTATGGGTGATGCAGCACATACAATGAGTCCAACTGCAGCTATTGGTGTCAATTGTGCATTGAAGGATGCAGATTTATTAGTAGATATCATTCGAGAATCTCTTAATAAACAGGATACTAGTGCAAAAATGTTGAGTAAATTTGAATATAATAGAAGAAAAGAAATTGAAATTTTACAGGAGAAACAACTTTTCCAAGAGATTACTTTCAAAAATAATTTTGATGCTTCTTAACTATTGGCTAAAGATTGTTATTTTTTGCAAAGATCTTGTTAAAACAAATTGTTGATAAGAAAATAATTGGAGCGGAAGGTACGAGGTTCCTGCTGAAATTAGGGCTAGTGGAGTAAAATGAATACCGAGCAAGAAGGCTTGAGAACTCAGCCGCGGAAATGGAACGGCTTCTTGAAGAAATAGCTATTGTTTAATGGAGTCATTAAGAGAAAAATATGTTGTTTATAACATTACTATAATCAAAGTATTGAATATTCAGGAGGAAGTTTCACATGATTAATGAAAAAGTTGTATCTATCTTAAAAGAGAAAATAAATGTAATAAAAAATAATGATAAATCGATTTATTTAGTTGGACCAATTAAATTACCTGTTAATTTAGATGGAGAAACAACAATATTTCAGTGGTATTGTTGGTTGCGCTGTGAAGATATAGAAGGTGATTTTTGTAATGATGGATCGTTTAACACTGAAAAAATCATTTCTAAATTGGCATCTTCTAATTTAGCAGAAATGCAACAATCAAGTGTATTAGTGTACGGAGATTTTGAAAACACAGATGAAGCACTCATTCGTATGCATAGTATTTGTCATACTGGTGACATCTTTGGTAGTAAACGTTGCGATTGTGGATTCCAATTGAAAGAGGCAATGAAAATGATTTCTTCACATGGATCAGGTGCTTTATTTTATTTAGCCAATCATGAAGGAAGAGGAATCGGATTATTTAGTAAAGCAATGGCTTACGTTCTTCAAGAAGAAGGATTTGATACGGTAGAAGCTAATGTGGAACTCGGATTTGTAGATGATGCTAGAAATTATGAGGACGCTATTCGTGTACTTAAAACACTTCGCTCAAAACCAGTTACGCTAATTACTAACAACCCAAGAAAATTGGATGCTCTTCAGACTTCAGGTGCAAACGTGTCTGGTAGGGTGCAATTATGGGGAGATAAATCAAAATATAATGAAAAGTATTTAGAAACGAAAGTTGTTCGTTCTGGTCATTTCAAAGGAGGACCTGCGAATGAGTAACCATGAGTTTTATATGAACTTAGCGTTACAAAATGCCCTATCGATGAAAGGTCAAACTGACCCGAACCCATTAGTAGGATCTGTTATTGTAAATGATAATAGGATTGTCGGAATCGGTGCACATTTAAAAGCAGGGGAGCCGCACGCTGAAATCCATGCATTAAGAATGGCAGGGGACAAAGCAAAAGGTGGAACGATTTATGTGACACTTGAACCTTGTTCTCATCATGGAAGAACTGGCCCGTGTGCAGAAGCTATTGTTCGAGCGGGTTTAAAAAAAGTTGTTGTTGCTACACTTGATCCGAATCCTCTTGTAGCTGGAAGAGGAATCAAAATTCTTGAGGATGCAGGGATTGAAGTAATTGTCGGAGTTTGTGAAGAACAATCTATTAAAATGAACGAAGTGTTTAATAAATATATCGTAAAAAATATCCCCTTTGTCATTATGAAATCTGCAGCTACTCTCGATGGAAAGATTGCAACTCATTCATCAGATAGTAAATGGATTACATCTGAAGAAGCCAGAAATGATGTTCATCAATTGAGAAATGAAGTTGTTGCTATTTTAGTTGGAGTGAATACAGTCGTAAAAGACAATCCTGAATTAACGACTAGAATTCCAAATGGTAGAAACCCAGTTCGAGTAATATTAGACTCGACTTTAAAAATCCCATTAGATTCCAAAGTCGTAATGGATCATCAAGCTGAGACATGGGTGTTCACAAGTCAGCAGCATTCGGAACAGAAAAAGACAGAATTAGAAAACCTAGGTGTAAAAGTATTTGTTACAAATGATTTAAATCGTGTTGATTTAGTAGAGACATTAAAAATTCTAGGGGAACATTCTATTTCTTCGTTGTTAATTGAAGGTGGCGGAGAAGTAAATGGATCTTTTATGAATCAAAAATTAGTCGATAAGTTGATTTTGTATTTAGCTCCAAAATTAATTGGTGGAAAACATGCTCCTACATTTTTAGAAGGTGCTGGAATTGATAAAATGGGACAAGCGATTGAATTTTCATCTATTGATTTTTCAAAAATTGGACCAGATTATAAGTTTATAGGATATCCTAAATATTCCCAAAGCTAAATCATCAAGAGGAAGGACAAATGTAAATGAAATTTGGTTTTGATATTGACGATACGTTAATTGATTTAAGGCAACACGCTTTTCATATTTATAATAAAAAATTAAATAAAAATGTACCACTCGAAGTTTTCAATGAATTAAAAACAGTTGAAATACATGAAGCATTTGAATTAACTACAGAAGAGGGAAGTCAAATGTGGAAAAGTAATTTAGAAGAAACGTATTTTACAACATGCCCGCCATTTCCTTATGCAGTAGAGACATTACAGGAGTTAGTAAGTCAGGGACATGAAGTATATTATGTAACTGCAAGAAATAAAGAATATGGTGAGCGTACAAAAGAATGGTTAATTAAAAATGGGTTTCCTGTTCATGAAGATCGATTTTATTGTGGAATGAAAGATTCTGAGAAAGTTCATATTATTACAGAGCTAGGTTTAGATTTTTATTTTGATGATAAGCCAGAAATAATTAATACATTGTCCAAATTATCTTTGAAGACATATGTAAAAGATACTTCGTATAACAGAAATCTTGACATTCCTAGAATCACTTGTTGGTCTGAATTAAAAGATATTATTAGTAATCATCAATAAAACAAACACATCTATTAGAATAACTAGAAACTGAAAACCACCTTTTTTGTCAGGTGGTTTTTTACTAGAATATTAAGATATTATTGACATAAAAAGAACAATTCTTCATATATTTACTTGATAATGGAGGTGCTTGTTTCTATGTTCATTCAGGAATTGGATTTTCAAAATATTGTCATTACCGAACATGTTGATTATAAAGGATATAAAATTAGTTTTTTACTAAATAATCAACGGTATTTACTTTTAGTAGGGAAAACTAAAATACTATTCCCACTGTCTATCATTCATGTATTTAATGAGAAAGAAAGATGCCAATTTTGTCATAAACTAGTTTTTAAAGCATCTATAAGCCAACAAGTTTGTTCCCCATTACTGGGAATAAAAAAAGAATTATTAGCCTATTTTCAGAAATACCACTCAGAACTCCTGGCATAAAATTTTATAGAAAATAAGCATAAACCACCTTAACATAGGTGGTTTGTTTGATTCTTGGAAGAAAAAGGACTATTACCTTCAATAATAGAATAATAAAAAAGGCGATAGAAACGAAAAAAAGCTAAAATAGAAAACAATTTTAGAATATAAAGTAGCGTATTAAGCTCACCTTTTGAACAATTTGAAAAATTATCTTTAAATCTATTAATAATGCAAATGAGGGTATAAAGTATGAATGATTATATTAAAGTTATGAGATCAATGGTTGGGAATGAAACGATATTAACAGTTGGATGTGGAGCAATTATTGAGGATAAATTCGGACGTATCCTACTTCAAAAAAGAACTGACTTTAGTGTTTGGGGAATACCTGGTGGATTATTAGAATTGGGTGAGACATTCGAAGATGCTGTTAAAAGAGAAGTTTTTGAAGAGACGAATCTAACGATAAATAAAGTTAGATTATTTGGTATGTACTCAGGAGAAAATGGTTTTGCACAGTATGCCAATGGAGATAAAGTATTTAGTGTACAGATAATTTTTCATGTAACTGATTTCGAAGGCACTTTACAACAAAATAACGAAAGTAAGGAGCTACGCTTTCTTGATAAGAGTGAGATCCCCGATAATTTAAATGACCATCAAGCTCCATTTATTTTGGATTGGGTTAATGGGGTGGAAATGCCAATTATTAAGTAATAATTTTTAGTTGTAAAGTAGGGTAACCAAACATCAGATGTAATTGATAATGGGATTTTAAATAATGCAGATTTAGTAGTAACATTTTGTGGTCATGCAAATGATGTGTGCCCTGTGACACCACTTCATGTAAAACGAGTTCACAGGGGATATGATGATCCTGCAGGTCAAGAATGGACAGTGTTCCAAAAAGTAGGCGATCAAATAGGTGAACGTATTAAACAGTTTGCAGAAACAGGAGAATAAATTTAAAAATTGCCTAGCGAAAAAACTAGGCAATTTTTTATTAACTTCAGTTATTTATTTGACAGTAATTGTTCCTTTAAACATCCCCATTCCGCATTCATAATGATAAACGCCAGGTTTCAAAGGTTTAATATGGACGTAGTTGTCAGCATTTTTGTTTAAAGAAAGGTTCAACTTCAGTTCTTTTGATAAAATGATACTTGCACAAACATCGTCTTTTGGTGTCTTAAAATTAATAATGGCCGGTTTTCCAGCTTTTATTACGAGATTATTTGGCGTATAACCATCAACTTTTACATGAATCGTTTGAATGTCACTGCTTGTTGCTGTGAATTTAATATCTTCTACTTCAGGCTCTACCGTACCATTGGCAAATAGCGTTGTTTTACCAAATACAAACACGCCCATGAATACTAATAAAACAACTAAAACGATTGGGTTTGCGATTAACGGCTTTTTTACTGGTGTTTCCTGTTTCTTGTCGCGTGTTTCTTCACCAATTAAGCGAATCAGGATGACAAAAACGAAAACAAATAAGATATCAATAAAGTAGACCATCATATCAATTGATTTTGGCTGCAACATAACACCTAACATTGATCCCATCATTCCACCCATAATCGCTGCTGTTACGCCGTCTAATGAAGCCATGAGTGAAACAGGTCTTCCATTTAAATAACCAATAATGACCCCAATTGTAATCGCTGCAATTGTAGGGATTGTTAGATCCTTTTTATCTGCAAAGATACCTAAAATTGTTCCTAAAGCAATGCTCGTCATCATTGAATTGGTCATGCTGATCATCATGCCAGTCATGCAGGTGATTTTTTGTTTATTTCGGAAGGTAAAATAGATTACATAACTTGATAAAAGTGCAATTAACGTAAGACTAACTGGTATTAACATATGTATTTGTATTCCCCCAATACCCCGGTACTCTTTGGATTTTTGACAATGAGCACAAACTATAACAATTATATCGTTAAATTAAACGTAGAACCAATGAACAATTTATGACATTTCATGTTCAACTACCATAGAAATACTTTAAATACTCATATTCACTAGGGGGAATCTCGGGATTCATGGTTGGCTAACACATGCGTTAGTGAAACAACAAATAGAGTATCATCATTAATCGATAATCCTCTATTTTGCAAACTGACAGTTTAGTTCAACAAGAAAGTTTGTTTAAATTATCAAGCTCCAAAGGTAAGAAAGCATATTCTCCGTCCTTAATAACCTTACATTTACGAACTGGAATAGGATGTTTAAAAATAGGCCCATCTATTACTGTGGTATGGAACTCTCCACCTTCTCCGGACGGGTCAATAGCACGAGCTTCAAGTTCCTTTATGTATTCATGGGTTAACGTTCGACCTAAATCGTCTTCGCGCATTCCTAATGATAAATTAACCGTTACAATTATCGTTTCAAATCCTAAATTTATGAATTCTTCGACTGCTTCACGATGATTCATTTCCCATAATGGCATCCCGAGCTTTAATCCAGCCTGCTTCGTAACCTTTTCATGCCAACAGCCATGAGCAGGCATATCCAAGTCTCCGGTTACTAACACTTCTGCACCTTGATTTTTAGCATTTTCTAAAAGGCGTGTAAATACTTTTTCATAATCTGCCCAACTTGCATCACCGGTATATATGGGCAAACCTATTGATTTAGCTTGGGCACGTATAAGCTCTGGAGGCATTCCATGGGATCTGGAACGTTTCCCTTCTTCTTCCAGCATGACGATGAGTCCAACTGCTTCACCAACCTTCATTGCTTTATATAATGCTAGAACACTATCCTTGCCACCGCTAAAAGAAGTTATAAATTTATGCCCACGAGCACCATTTTTCCAATCCAATAATACTGCCATACATATTTTCTCCCTTCATCGTACTGATTTCATTTTAATCGTTAATGATTAATCCCATTAGTGTTGCAAACTGAACTGCTTGATAGGATGAAACTTTACAGCCTTTCAAACTGTCTATTGAAACAATAAGTGTATTAAAGTTAGAAGAACTAATATCTATACCCTTAAGTGATGTTTGTTCAAAGTTTGCGCCCTCAAGATTACAAGTTTGAAAAGCAACTTTTTTAAATTTACAATCATAAAAATCAGTATTTTTTAATGCATCATCTTGAAATATTACTTTTTCTAACTTCGAATTTCCGAATAATGCCAAATTTAATATAGAATTATCAAACTGTACGTTTCCGAATCTAGATTCCGTAAAATTTACACCTAATAACTTACAATTTTTGAATATGACTTTGTGAATGGAAGACTTGCTCAAATTACAATTAGATAAATCACAGTCTTCAAAATATACATCAGTAATATCGATTTTACTAAAATCTGTATTGTTGAATCTACAATTTTTAATTACCATTTTAGATAATCGTGCTCTCTCAACAACTTCATTTTCAAAAACAGAGTCAGAGATACTACACATTTCTAATTCCGGATCTTCTTCATAAAAAATATCGTAAAAGTTTTTCGATAGTAATTCTTTTGGGATATTTGGTGAATCAATTTTCATAATAATTCCTCACTCGTCTATATATTTGATCTTTCGTCCACTAATTAATAGATTAATTAACCTTAACTATAAACAATTTTAGTTTAAAAAAAAGACTATTATTTTTTATGAGTTTATGTGCAAAACAACTTGTTTTTAAATTCAATAGAGTTGACTAGGTAATTTTATTAAGTGGGTGGTTGGATAAGCTTATAATTCAACGGATGCGTTATTTAACCAACTATGGACTGATTCTGGGGATTCTTTTAATTTCACTAAATGAAAGATAGCGAGGACAAGGATTTTAAAAGGAATAGTCGAACTTTAATTGAAAAGGAAATAATGGAAAATAAAAATCTGATTATGCTAAAAAAAAGGGGACGTTGCAATGAAATACTTATGTTTAGGTTACTTTAATCCAAAGAAAATGGATGCTCGCTCCGAGAAGGAAATTGAAACAGTCATGAGTGAATGTCAACCCCACCTTGAGAATCTTTACAACAGTGGTCAAGTACTAATCGATGCTGGACTGGACTCGAAAGTGCAATATTTACAGCGCAAGAACGGGAAGGTTGAGGTTATGGACAGTCCTTTGGTCAAAACCGCAGAAATGATTGGGAGTGCGTTCATCATAGAAGCACATGACATGGAGGAAGCAACTAGGTTGGCATCCTTACATCCGACCATTCAAGTTGAAGCCGGAGAGCAGTTCGATTGGAGAATTGAGATCCGCCCTATTCACTACTTCGAGAAGAGAGTTTAAAAGAAATTTATAGACATTAAGAATGATTGCATGTGTTAGCTCAAGATCACGAAGGAATGCTTAAACAACCCTTCATGATTTTTTTGTTTTGAAGGAATCTCTTATATTTGTTTTAGATTATACTTTTTCATCAACGGACGTATAAAGATGGAACTAAACCTATTAGCGCATATGAAGAGGTTAAAGAATTAGAAGTACCAAAGAAAGCTAGAGTAAAAATAAATGGTTAAACTGTTCAATAATTTACTGTTATTGAAGTACCAAAGACTTTCTAATATATTTTCATAAGGAATATCCGAGAGTATATTTAAACACGCCCCCTTTTTGAACTGAAAGGGGGCGTGTCCTTGTCAGAAGTCTATTAAACTACTAACCATTCCATTCAACAGCTAGCATACCATATACAATATGATCAACATAATGATCGTAAAGCCATTCAGCATTTCTAATTTGGCCTTCTTGGATGAAGCGGAGTCTTTCTGGGATTGCTCTACTCTTAGTATTTTCCACAGCTGCTCTAATTTCAACTCGATTTAATTTTAAGTCATTTATTGCATAATTGACAAAAGCACGACATGCTTCAGTCATTATTCCCGAGCCTTCAAAACCTTTCCCTAACCAATATCCAATGCTTGTTGATTTGTTATGCCAATCGATTTTATGGAACCCTATTACGCCAGCGATTTCACCATTATGCCATATCCCTGCTTGTATGCCATTATTTTCTGCATATTGTTTCTGTGTTGATTTTATAAAGTTTTCCGTATCCTCTAAAACTTTGTTATTTGCAATTAATGGTAACCATTGTTTTAAATGATCCATGTTCTTCATTGTAAGAGCAAATAATTCCTTTGAATCTGTTAAGGATAACATTTTTATACCGGTATTTTTATCAATCTGATAAGTAAACACGCTAATCGCCCCTTTCAAAAATAGTTACTAGAAGTATATAAAACTATTATATATAATTTTATAAATTTCTGATAACTAGTATTTTCTATTATTAGTTTAGAAGGTTAATCAGATATAAGAGCGAATAGTAAAAAAAAGTATTTTACTGGAGGTAATTATTATGACTAACTTTACAATAACAAGCGATGCTATTTCACTTAAATTTTATGATAAAACTGATGATCCAAAATTAGCAAAAGGCTCTAATGTGGATAACAACGATGTAATTAATCTTTGTAACAGACTAAAAACTTATTTAGACAATAGCAGTCATGAATAAAAAAATAATAGATTTCAGCTGGATCGGTAGCCAAGAAAGCTTTGTAGATAAACCTGACGTCATTACTTTAAACAATGTCGTAGTTGGTAGGTATGGTGGTAATTCCAGAGCAGGTCAATATAAGAATGAAGATGGATGTTTAGTATGGTCAAACGAGAGTGAAGATTGGGAGTTTATTATGTTATTGGATGCTCATAATACAGAGAAAAGTGCTGAAATCATATTAAAGCAATTTGATAAATATAAATTGGAAATAAAGAGTTTCCTATCAACACTAACAAACTTTTATTCTTTTAAAAATCTTGAAGAAAAGGTGCTAAATATCTTTCAAGAGAAAGCATTTATTGAAGAGTGTAAAAATACTCAGGGAGAGACTGCATGCTTAATAATAGTTAGAAAAGATAAATATATTTGGTGGTTTTCAATTGGAGATTGCATTTTATATTTATACCATCCGGAACTTGCTGCACTAGGGCAATATCAATTAAATCAAAGACAATTTTTTGAGTGGGTTGGACAAGTCAATACGTTTGAACAATCAGTGCCATGCTTTAGTAGTGGAATAAAAGAATTAAGAAAAGGGATCAACCATATCGTACTAACAACTGATGGACTGATTGAGTGTCCAAATGATCCTTTTTCGAATCCCAAAGATCTATTTAATGCTTTTTTGGATAAGTCAGATGAGAGAAATGTGCAATCACTTTTACTGAAAATCCTAGAAGAAAATGTAAGAGATAGCACAACAATCATTTCTTGGAAAGTAAATAGTTTGAAAGAAGCAAGTAAGCCAAGTAATTTATAAAATTCGTTTTTTTATAGCGAGGGTATACAATTATAAAGGGAATGGGGAGGGTTTTTGTTGAAAATTATTAAACAATGGAAACAAGATGAGAGTGATTTTATTAGACAAAAAGTAATAGAGCATAATATGAAGTGTCTTCCAGATGAATTGAAAACTCCTAAAGAAAATATTAGTTTTATCGTAAAAAATGAAGAGGAAGAAATAGTTGGGGGAATAACAGCAACTACATTCTGGCAGCACATGCACATTGATTTTTTATGGGTATCAGAGGATTATCGACATGAAGGTCTTGGAAGTAAGCTGATAAATGAGGTAGAAGAGTTAGCAATCGAAAAGGGCTGTAGACTGATTAATGTAGATACATTTAGTTTTCAGGCTCCAGAATTTTATAAGAAACATGGATTTAAAGTGATTGGTGTAAGTGAAGACCATCCAAAAGGGCATAATCATTATTTTTTGGAGAAAAGACTTTAAACTTGGTTAAAGAATAATTTACTAGAGTGTCCCTACTATTGTTATGAGAGGAAGTAAGGTATTGAAAAGAATATCGTTTCAAGGTGGAATGGCTAGTGGTAAGACAACTTTAGTAAAACGGCTTGAAAATAGGTTGAGAGATAAAGACATTATTTTTACATATGAAAATCCTTTTCCAGTTGTAGAGAAACGTAAGAAGTTGAATATAGATATTCACACAGAGGAAGGCTTTCGTGCCAATCAGCGATTATTTATCGAAAATGAAATTGATCGATTTAATCAACTTCCAGATTGGAAAGTTATATTTGATAGAGGACCTGAGGATATAGAATTTTACACAATACATTTTCCGATTGCAAATGGAGTTAATTGGCATATTGAATCTAACTTGGAACAAGAACTAATAAAGCTCAGTAAATGTCGTTCAGATTTGATTATCTATTTAGATGCAAGTGAGGAAACACTGAGAAAAAGAATGTTAAACGATAAAGATCGTTCTCGAAACTCGTTTGAACAAAATTTGAAATTGTATCAATTTGAAAGAGAATGGTTTAGTCAATTTAATACGAAATTTGTAAATGTTGATAATAGAACTCCAGTTGAAATGGAAGCTTGGATGATTAAATTTTTTAAAGAACATAATTTTTTATAGCTTCACATTACTAAGTGTTAATAAAATTCCTTGACCAAAAATAAACTATTTAATAAACTTACTTAAGGAATATTTAGACTAGTTAAAAAACAAATGAAGGAGGGAAAGTAAAATGAAAAATGTCAAATTATCTTTTGAAAGTGGTTGGTATTTTCATTTATCTTTCTCTCCTATTTTATTTTTTTAGAACTAAGGACTATCAGTCTTTAGTTCTTTTTTTATGAAATTAAATACGAATGAGAGGGGAAAATTTAATGACAAAATATAAACGTGTACTAATTAAACTTAGTGGTGGAGCTTTAGCCGATCAAGATGGAAATAGTTTTGGTTCAGATCGATTAGAACATATTTCTAATGAAATTTTATCCCTAGTAAATTTGGGTGTAGAAGTATCTTTGGTTGTAGGTGGAGGAAACATATTTAGAGGGAGTTTAGCTGAAAGCTGGGGAATTGATAGAGTAGAAGCTGATAATATTGGAACGTTAGGTACTATTATTAATAGTTTAATGTTAAGGGGAGTATTAAAAAGTAAGATAGATAAAGAGGTACGGGTGATGACTTCTATTCCAGTAAATGCTGTCGCTGAACCATATATACGATTACGAGCTGTTCAACATCTAAATAAAGGATATATTGTGATTTTTGGTGGGGGAAATGGTCAACCTTTTGTTACGACAGATTATCCTAGTGTTCAACGAGCAATCGAAACAAATAGCGATGCAATATTAGTGGCAAAGCAGGGAGTGGACGGAGTTTTTACAAGTGACCCAAAACAAAATATTGAAGCGAAAATGTATAGTAATCTAAATTACAATGACGTAGTTAAAAATAATATTAAGGTGATGGATCAATCTGCGCTATTACTTGCTAGAGATTATAAATTGCCAGTTCACATTTTTAATTTTGATGAATCTGGAGTAATGGAAAGAATCTGTTTAGGAGAGCACATTGGGACAATTATAAATCAGGGTTCAACCATTCTTAGTAAATAATACAACCTGACTATTTTAGATAAATAATAAAACAAACTGTAAATACAAAAGATGATTATGCTAGACTCCAGTGGGAATAACGGGTCAGATGAGACCCCACAGGAGCCGATGAGGATCATCGTCCGCCCCACTAAAAAGCGAGCATCTTGAGTGGGAATCTACATTTCTCCATGTTTACTGGCAACAAAGTTTAGGTAAACAGCCTTTTAAATAACGAACTAAAAATTAAATGTAGGTTATAAATTATCAAAATAAATCATTGATTTAATAAGTAAGATATATATTAAGAATAAAAGAGTTGGTTTCAGTTTGATTTAAAGAATATACAATCGAATGTTGTTTTTCTTTGAAAGGGGCTGAAGTATGAAAAGAAATAAAAATACGGCTCTAATCACTTTATTAATTTGCTTCTTACTTATTTTTTTAATTGTCACTGCCATTCGTCACATTACAATCTACATGGTGTTTAGTTCTGGAATTATGCCATTTATAATTATAGGAATAATAAGTATAGCCATTGTATTTCTATATTTAAGTGGTTTAAAACAAAGAAGATAATACGAACAAGACTAATCCACCAACAATTTGGTGGTTTTTTTTAGAGGGGTTTTGTGGGTTTTAAAGAATTATTAAATGGATTATATTCAATTAAAAAGGCGGATTTAATAAGAGAATTAAACTGACTATATAAAATAGTTAATCTCGATTTACAATTGGAGTGGGTAAGATGGTTGAGTTGTCAGCAATTAGTAATAAATTAGATAAAGAGTTTAATATAAAATCATATGGAAGTGATTCGTCGTTTAGTCGTTTTGTTCCAAATGCATTTGATTCAATTGAATTTGATTGGAAACATAATTTCGAAAAAGAGTTTACGACATTATTTAATGGATTAATGATTAAAGGGACGCCTTTTGTACATAAAGTTTTTTTAGCAGTATTCCCAACAGACGAGATATTAGAACGATTTATTAGCGAGGGCAATGAAGGAGATCTATTGTTCATGCATCATCCAATCGTGATGGAGTGTGGAGACCCAAATGGAAACTGGGGCAGGGGATTTATCCCAATTAAAGAGAGTTATATCCGTCGAATAAAGGAAAAGAAATTATCAGTTTATACATGTCATATCCCCATGGATTTGCATATGAAATTAGGACCTCATATCGCTATGGCAAATGAATTAAACGCCGAAATAGAAGGTACAATTGAAGAATATATATTGATTTGTCGTGTGAACAAAACGGATACGAATCGTTTTGTTTCTCAAGTCAAAGAAATATTTGATATTCCATATGTCGATTTTGAAGGTCAGAAAAGAAATGATATCGAAAAAATTGCAATAGTCGCAGGCTGCGGTGATAAAGTTGAATGGATGAAGCAAGCTCAAAAACAAGGTGCACAAGCTTATTTAACAGGTGAAATCCATTGTCATATAGATAACGAATATGGCAAACAAAGATATGCTGAAATGAAGGAGTATGCGAAAGAAACATCCATGTCTCTCATAGGAGTTTCCCACGCGGCTTCTGAATTTATCACTCATAAAACGTTAATGAATGATTGGTTTAAACATCATTTTAATCTAAAGACAGTGATCATTCCTCAGGAAAAATGGTGGGTTTAAAGATAAAGTAATTGGTGGACAAAATGTGAATTAGTATTTGCACAAACAATGAAAAATTAGTTGTTAATAAATTAATCAGCTGATGGTATTTAGTATAAGTTCATTATTGCTTAGTAAAAGGGAGACTTTAGTAAGTCTTTTAAAATCTAACGGAAAATACACCAAATGAAAACTTGGTGTATTTTTTTGTGTTATAAAAAGTTAAATAATCAATTGACAGTGATAATCATTATCATATAGAATTATTAATGAAAATGATTATCAATATCAATTGTTGAATTTTGATTATTACTTCTGTTTTGTTAGTGAGAATAAATTAGCGAAAAGAAAAAGGAGGGACACCGATGGATAAACATTTTATTATACTTGAGGCGTTTCATCAGCAGGTAACTTGTTGTTGTCCAGGACAACAACATCAACATCTGATTGAATTCTGTGAAGGTGATATTTGGACAATGACACATGAGCGGAAGTATGTAGATTGCTTAGGGTGGCATTATTTAATAGATAATAATAATGACTTTGAGTTTTATGTACATGTTGAGGATATTGAAGAACTATATGAAAATGGAAAACTTAGTTCTACATGGGATATCGATCTAAAAATAAACCATTTAAATTTTAAGATAAACGAGGCATTGGAAGAGAATAATCGAGAGTCATTTCTTTTTATTGCAAATGAATTAAGAATGTTAAGAGGCATAAAAAATAAAATGAATGATGTCATTGAACACACTATCTAAATAAATAGAACCTTTAAGGAGAGAGAACAAATGGCTAAAATATTAATCGCATTTGCAAGCATGTCGGGAAATACAGAAGAGATTGCCGAACTGATTAAAACAACAATTGAATCCCCAAGTCATGAAATCGAAATGAAGGAAATTGAAAACATTAGTTCTCAAAAACTATTAGACTATGATGGCATTATTTTAGGTGCATATACGTGGGGAGATGGAGAACTACCTTACGAAGTGGAAGATTTTTATGATGACATTGAAGGCTTAGATCTAGCTGGTAAGAAAGTTGCTGTGTTTGGTTCAGGTGATCATGCTTATCCTAAATTTTGCGCTGCGGTTGATATATTAGAAGAAAGATTAATAGCTTGTGGAGCGGACCTAGTCGAGGAAGGACTGAAGGTTGAATTGGCTCCTGAAACAGAAGAAGACATTGAACGGTGTGTTACTTTTGCATTCAACTTTTCAAGTAAACTTGAGGAAACTCTATGAATAACATGTTCAGTTCTACTGCTGTCTCGAGAACTGAAAGCGGTAGCGTCGTATTAGCTACCTCAAATAACGGACTTTTAATTGAAAATGACGGATATTGGATTCAATCATTATCTCAATTAAACTATCATATTCGAGATCTTAAATGTATTGGTAAAATGATTTATGGTGTTGGTGAAAATGGGGTTTTTATTAAAAGTGAGAATGAGGGGAAAGATTGGTCAATAAAGCATTTCCCTACGAAAGCAAGTGTTTGGAGTTTATGTTGTAATTCAAAGGGTCTCGTAATAGCTCATGGTGAGAAAGTGATTTACATATCGACTAACTTTGGAGAAACCTGGAAAGTAATTTCTCCATTTACAGTTAATAATTCTCCTTCAATTCGTTCGTTATGTTTATTTGAAGATAAATTATTTATCGGAACAAAGATTCATCCTGAAAATGGAGGAATCTGGATGCTCGATTTAAATACGTTTGAGTCAGTAAGAGTTAAAGTAGAGACTGAAAAAATGATATCGTCAATGTTAGTGCATCAAGAACTACTTGTAGCTGTCAGTGGCTCGTGTCGTGGGAAGAATGGAGTCTTAGAATTCATTCCATTACCTTCCCTTAGAAAGAAAAGCGAAAATAAGTGGAAGACATGCTGTAGCGCCGATGGGCAAGGTAGTTACTTAGATATTTGCGCTCATAATGGAATCTTGTTTACATCGTCTACTCAAAATGAATCTGGATATAGTACCGTCTCGCGTGTTTATCTTGAAAAACAGCTTTTAGTACCATGTGATTATGTTAAAGGACATGGCTGGAGAATCTGTAATGAGAATGAAAATTACATTGTAGCCGGTCAGCATGAAACAAGAGTATATTTAAGTAACTCACAAAGAGTTTGTTAATTAGTTAAATAAAATAGAAAAAGGAAGTGAAACTCATAGTGTACGAGATCATTTCCTTTTTAATTCTGCTTGTCCAAAAACAAGTCCTTTTTAATCCCAGGAAAATTATTTAACTAATGCACCGCGCAATTGAGTTACTCCAAACTCCAAATAACATTTTAAGCAGCTTAGCATAAATACCCAGCCTTCTTTATTATCGATTAAATGATGTACGAAATTAGAATCATTTTCATTAAAACCTTCTTCAACCACTTCAATTATTGTAGTTGAATGATCTAATTCATTTAGCGTGATTGAAACGATATGGGCATCCTCAGCATCTCCCCATGAGAACACTATTTTCTTGTTTTCTTGGATTTCGATTATTTTAATAGCTCCTTCAGCGTTGTATAAATCATACTTTAAAGTGATAACTTTTCCTTCAACCCATCTTTCAGAGCTAGATGAAAACCAAAAGTTTCCTATTTTAGAAGGATCAACAAATGCTTCAAATATTTCTTTTGCTGGCTTAAGTATTTTAAATTTCGTCTGGTTATTCATTGTTAAACAACTCGCTTCCTATGTAGTGAATAAACTCAATATTGTCCGAATAAGTTTATTTTATACTTTTAAATACAGAATGTGTATTATATATCTAAATTTTCTGGTAATTATTTAGACTTAGGTTCTGTTAAAAAAGATTGTTGATTTCCGCTCCAGGATGCTCGCTTTCCGTGGGGCGGGCGCTGAGCCTCCTCGTCACTGTGCTCCTGCGGGGTCTCATCTGTCCCGCAACTCCCACAGGAGTCGAGCACCTTACGCTCCATTCAAATTGTTTAATAATAATCAGTTATAAGAAAACCAATTAAAAACTACAGTCTTATAGAAAAAAAGCAATAAAAAAAGATATTGGTTCAAATATACCAACATCTTATATGTTTTAATAACGATCGGAAGAATGTCCCATCTCTTTTGACTTATCAACTGCAACATCAGCTGTTTCATTACTTGTATGTTCAGTTCTTTCTCTTTTTGCAACCTCTAAGCCTTCTCGTACTCTTTTACCATAATCAGAGTCTGCTTCTGTAAAGTGGCCTATCATTATTTCTTGAATATGTGGTTTACAGATTTTTAAAGCGTCAAATAAGTTTGAAACTAGTTCATTTTTTTCTGTTTCATCAAAAGCTCTATAAGTATTTCCGGCTTGTGAAAAGTCATTTGGACGGTCAATCTTTTGACGTACGAGTTTAGCATTATAATTTGGTTCGTGTTCTTTTCCATTGTTTGGTGCTTCTTTTAATCCACCTAAAGAGGACGGCTCATAATTAACATGTGGATTTTGTCCAGGAGCCATATCAACTTTATATTCCATTTGTCCATCTCGTTGGTTAGTAGCTACATGAGTTTTAGGTGAATTTACTGGAAGTTGTAAATAATTTGTTCCTACACGGTAACGTTGTGTATCAGAATAAGAGAAAGTTCGTCCTTGAAGTAACTTGTCATCAGAAAAATCAAGACCATCAACAAGTACACCAGTTCCAAAAGCTACTTGTTCGACTTCGGCAAAATAGTTTTCTGGATTTTTATTTAAAACCATTTTTCCTACTTTCTAAAATGGAAACTTGACCGGATCCCAAAGTTTTGTTGGGTCAAGCGGATCAAAGTCGAGCTCGGGATGCTCTTCATCGCTCATAATTTGTACGCAGAGTTCCCATTCTGGATACTTTCCTTGTTCAATTGCTTCATATAAATCTTGAGTAGCATGATTATGATTAGTCGATTGAATTTCATTTGCTTCTTGCTGTAATAGATTTTTTATACCTTGATTCAGAGGCTCCCAATGGTATTTAACGTGTACTGCTTCACCATCTTTATTGACCCATTTGTAAGTATTTACACCAGAACCTTGCATTTGTCTGTAGTTTGCTGGGATGCCCCAAGGCGAAAATAAAAAAGTTACCATGTGAGTGGATTCTGGTGTTAAGTGTAGAAAGTCAAACATTCTCTCAGGATCAGGTAGATTTGTAACTGGATCTGGTTTAAAAGAGTGCACCATATCCGGAAACTTCAGCGGATCGCGGATAAAGAAAATCTTTAAATTGTTTCCAACTAAATCCCAATTTCCGTCTTCAGTGTAAAATTTAACTGCAAAACCACGGGGGTCACGTAAAGTTTCTGGTGAATGGCCACCGCCTACTACAGTGGAGAATCGAACGAAAACTGGTGTGCTTTTTCCTGCTTCTTGAAATAAATTCGCTCGAGTATACTTGGAAATTTGTTCTTCTCCGACCTTCCCATAGGCCTCAAAATACCCATGAGCCCCAGCTCCACGAGCATGTACAACTCTTTCGGGTATACGCTCACGATCAAAATGAGAAATTTTTTCTAAGAAATCATAGTTTTCTAAAGTTGTAGGGCCTCTATTTCCGTCAGTTCGTACATTTTGATTGTCAGTAACAGGATGCCCTTGACGATTGGTTAATATTTCTTCATTGCTTGGCTGATTATCCATTATGTCCCCCCCAATTAAACAAAGTCAAAAGTTACATTGTCCATCCAATTCAATCTTTATACAAATTTTTCCAATAGGGCACTTACATATTAACTGATCAATAGCTGAGTTTTTATCATAAGAAGATAGGTACATTAATATAACTATTAAAGATTTAGCTTTTTGGGAGGTATTTCAAATGATCATTAGGGAAGCGAATAGTAATGATATTGACGGAATCGCAAAAGTTCATGTGGATAGTTGGCGAACGACATATAAAAATATAGTTGCTGATGATTTTTTAAATAATCTTTCATATGAAAATAGGAGAAAGCTATGGATTAATCAATTCTCTAATTCTAAAAATTATATTTTTGTAGCTGTTAATGAGCAAGAAGAAATAGTTGGGTTTATTTGTGGCCAAAAAGAGCAGTCGGGAAAATATCCAGGTTACGAAGCGGACGTAAATTCGATCTATCTTGATGAAAAATATCAAGCAAACGGTTTAGGCAGAAAGTTGTTAAAAGAATTGTTCATTAAATTCGACTCTGTAAATATTAACTCTGTCATTGTTTGGGTCTTAGAAAATAATCAATCACGTGTATTCTATGAAAAAATGGGTGCAAGGCTAGTTGTAAACAATGAAAACATTAAAATAGGCAATGATTATTTAAAGTTAATTGGTTATGGGTGGGAGAATATAAAAAATATCTTGAAGATGGAGGCAGTAGACATATAGAAAAAGGTTAAGCAGACATAAAAAGTGTCTGTTTTTTTTGTATAAGTCCATTTTAAAAAGCTCTTTGTTTTTATATAGGATTAGTTAAATCAGACTGTTGATCTAGAAGGGGGGGGAGCGGAGGTTCGAGACTCCTGTGAGTGCTGCGGCATAAGTGAGACCCTGCAGGTGCATTTGTGCTGGCTCACCACGGAAAGCGAGACTCATGGAGTGGGAATCTACAATATTTCATATTTAATAGCACCAAAGTTCACGAAAACTGTTTTGAAAAATTAATACGAAAGTTTACAACTTTGAAACATTTAATGAGCTATTTCGAAACATTATTACCTTATTATTGAGCTATCAATCGAAAGGAGCTAAATGAAATGAAAAATAAATTTTTAAAAATATTATTATCTACAGTCGCTTTATCAGGGACTTTAATGTTTTCGAATGGGGCAGTGAATCCCCAAAAAGTTCAAGCTGCAGTCATCAATGCACCATTAACTGTTTATGAAGTAGCAGCGAATTCTTTAAATGTACGTTCTGCACCAAACACAAATTCAAAAGTTGTAGATAGATTAAGAAAGAAAGATCAGATTGAAATAGTTAAATTTTATAATGCAAACTGGGGAGTTATTAAAACAACTACTACAAAAAGTGGAATTGCCTATGTAAATACAAATTATTTAACAAAACTGCCCTCCACAATTACAACAAAAACAAATTTGAATTTACGTAGTGGTGCCAGTACAAAATACAAAGTAATAACAGTTATTCCAAAAGGAGCTAAAGTAAGTTTTCTAGGTTATCATAAAGGTAGCACTCAAATGGACTATAAATGGGCAATAGTTTCTTACAAAGGAATTAAGGGATACACTAGTACCACTTATTTGAATATGAAGTAAAAAAAGGAAGAAAGTGAGATTGTTCTCACTTTCTTTTTGGTGTCTAAATTTGTTCAGGAAGTTTTTGATAAGTAAGCTTTTTAATAATCTCTTCATGATCGGGATATTTGGATAAGAGTTCGTCCTGTGTAAATAATTCAAAGTCTTCAAATTCAAAACCTGGTGAAACCATGCATCCTACTAATGAAAATGTTTCTTTCTCCATAACAGATGAACCAAAAATTGAATTTTTTGGAACTAAAAATTGAGGGACTTCTCCATTTTCTAAATCTAATCCTAGCTTTACTTCATTATAGATCCCTTCTTCATCAATTACATGAATCGTTAATGAGCTTCCCGCATGGAAATACCACAATTCATCTGATTTTAATCGATGAAAATGAGAAACATCATGAGATTCTAAAAGAAAATAAATACTAGTATAAAGTAAACGTTGGCCATTAAATTGAACTGATAATTCGTTATTTGTGATTTTTTCATTCGATTGATATGTAGCTTTAAAATATCCACCTTCTGGATGAGCTTCTAGTTCAAGTTTTGATATCCAATATTTTGGATTATTGTTTTTCATGTAATTAATTTCCTTTCATCATAAATAATTAGCGGACTTCCTTCATAATAATACTTTAAACTATTATTTAATAACTAGCTTTGTCCTGAAAAATTAAATTATGATTTCAAAAAATATAGGAAGAAAAGTTTAAAAAATTTTCCCAATATACAATTGATAGTTAATAGATTAAATTTAAAGTATCGAATATAAAACGATGGAGTGTAAAGTTTGATGTTTAAAAATACATTATTATTTCTTCTAACTATTGTTACTGTTTACCTAATCATTAATGTAACTATTTTGTCAAAAGAAGAGAAACCAAAAGTTAGATTTGAATTAGTTGATAAGAAGATTCCTTATAAAATAGTAAACTTTTCATGGGGGAAAGGATTTGAAAAAGATAGATTAACAAACGAAAAAATCTATGCGTCAGTTAAGAAAGAGACTGGGATTCTTGCTACAAAGGGAGAATATGTACAAATCCATTTCTCTGAAAAACCAGAAAATGTAGAGATACTTGAACATACAAAAAATAAGAAGAATTATATTTATGACCATTACACGAAGAGAAATGATGGATATATTTTTAAAATTGGCTCACAAAAAGGTGAAAAAATATTTGAAGTTAAAGGCATTTGGAAAGGTAATAATTATTTTACTTATCTTTTTAAATTAAAGATTTTATAAAGGGGGAATTCGGTTGAACCAGGAACCGTTATATTTTACTGATAACTTTTTTTCAACTGGTAAAACAGACATATATAATGAGCAAAAGGAGAAAATTGGAGAATTAGATTTAATCAGTATGTTTTCATCTGGGGTAGATGTATTAGATCAAGAAGGTAACATCTTGATTAGTGGAAGATTTCCTTTTTTAAGTTCAAAATGGAAAATTTATGACCACCAAGCGCAAGAAATAGGTTCATTAAAAAGCAAATTTGCATTCTTCTCTGAAAAGTATGAGTATGAAGCATATGGAAGGAATATCTTTTTCATTAAGTCAGAAGCCTTTTCAAAACTATACGAAATCTATAAAGAGGAAACAAATTTGGTTGGCAAATTTGAACGAGTTAGTGGTTTCTTTTCATCTCCTGCATTTAAATTAACTAGCTACACTGATCAATTGTCCTCTCCAGAGTTAATTGCGATTGTAATGGGAGTTAATGCAATCCAGAAGCGCCGAAGAAGCAATGGTGCAAGTGCTGGGGCTACAACTTAAGTAACAAAATAAATTATAAAAATTAAGACCATATTTATATGGAGGAAAACGTAATGAATGAGGTACAGTTACAAATTTTCAAGTCGGAATATTTAGAATCTCTAAATCAATTTCATTTGCCACATGAACAATAAAAATTTACAGCAATGCCATCAGAAATGTTAGAAGTAACAAACAAAAGACATCCGATTGTCATTTTAAATAAATTAGAGCCAGTAGGATTTTTTGTCCTTCATTCTAGTGAAAGAGTTAAAGAATATACTGACAATCCAAAAGGAATGTTGCTAACAGCTTTTTCAATAAACTTCAAGCATCAAGGGAAAGGATATGCGAAAAAGGGTTTAAATCAAATCGACTCTTTTGTGAAAAAGCTTTTTCCATGGTGTAATGAAATTATTTTGGCAGTAAATCATAAAAACATTAGTGCTCAAAAACTATATAAAAAAGTTGGTTTTAAAGATACTGGCAACAGAAAAATCGGTAAACTTGGTGAACAGTATCTGTTTAGCTACGAAATTATATAAATATGAATAGGCTCACTAACAGTGCTAAGATGGCCGGCATCATTGAGTGGGAATTTTACAAAACTGCAAGTGGTATAACAACATGTTAAAATCCATATGAAAAGTTTTGTTCACCCAATCAAACCTTTATTCTAAAATCAGTCTGAATCTCATATTTTTGGGACTATATCTACACTCTGAAATGCTCTTAGGATAAGAGCATATTTTTTTATTTTATTTAATAAATTAAAGCCAAATTTCAATTGAATACGTCTAATTAGTAAGAGGCTTGGAGGTGAATGACATTATTCAATTAGTTAAAGAAGCACAAAAAGGAAATGACACAGCATTTATAAAGTTATTTCAAGAATTCGAAGAAGATATATATCGAACAGCTTTTATTTATGTGAAAAATCAAGAAGATGCATTAGATGTAGTTCAAGAAACAGCATATCGCTCATTTAAATCAATTAAAAACCTCAAAGAACCTAAATATTTGAAAACATGGATTGTTAAGATTGCTATTAGTTGTTCAATTGATCTACTACGTAAAAAGAAAAATGTAATTGAATTAAAACCAGAAATTGAAAAAATTATATCCAACGATGTAGAAAAGGATATACCACTCTCTATTACACTTGAGGATTTAATTGATTTATTAAATGAGAATGAAAAGAAGATAATCATTTTAAGGTACTACTTTGATTTTACAATTAAAGAAGTTGCCGAAACATTAAAAATACCATTAGGGACAGCAAAAACGATTTTATATAGAGGATTAAGTAAACTTCGAAAAAACTTAATTGGAGATGAACTATATGAGCGATAAAATAAAAGAAGAAATAAATCGGATTCAAATTCCGAGTGACATTCATGAAAGAGCATTAAAAGGTGTTAAGAAAGCAAAATCAGATATGAGCAGCCGACGAAAAGAAAGGTTATTTACAATTGTTCCGATTGCGATCAGCATGATGATTGTAACATTTGGTGGATATAGTTATATAAGTAATCGATCTAATGACCATCAAGGTTCGTTATTGCTGAATACACCAGTGCACAATAAAGCTCTAAAAATTCCTCCAGCTTTAAGTAAAAATGATAATGGTCAAAAAAAGATGATTGGCTTGATTGTTTATAAAGGTAAGATTTATACACAATCAGCTACAAAAATTGATAGCATTCATGCAAAAAAATTGGTAGGGGAAAAGCTTGGAAGTACAAAATATGGAATTGATGAATGGAGTAGTCAGGACGATTACACTGATGAATTTGCTTCAACTATAGGAGAAGCGAATGTTTATTCAGTTAAAGGCTACGGTCAGGATTTTAGAATTATGACATACATTGAAAGTGAAGGAGCGATAAGTGCTGAGTTCTTTGATTGCTTAAATGGCATAACGGTTCAAAATGGTGAAGATGTTTTTGGAAAACTACATCTTACTGGGAATATAGTGAATGTTGAATATAGAAATTATAATGACTGGAATAATAGTGTTGAAAATTTTCACCCTATAAATGATATGAAAATCATTAATTCAGTTGTCAATTCAATGAATAATTCGAAACCATATACTCAAGAGAGTATTGAAAATGAAATTGGGGATTTTAGAAATGAAGCACAATTTAAAGAACTATTCTTTCATCTGAATGATGGGTCAATTGTTACCATGAACGTAATAAAAGATGGATATATTAGTTATGGTAGTTCAGCAGTTTATTTTAAAATGGAAAAAGAAGTCTTTAGTAAATTGTGGCAACTACTAGATATGTAAGTTAGATGATATATTATAGAAGCATTACTTCAATTAGAAGTAATGTTTTTATAGGTTATGGCTCTGTTAAAAAATAATGTTGATTTTCGTTACAGGATGCTCCCTTTCCGTGGGGCGATAGCTGAGCCTCCTTGGCCCACAGGATGTGGGTCATGCATGCGTTACGACAGGACGTCGTGTTATTAGCATGCCTACCTTTTGACCTGCGGGGTCTCACCCTTCTCGCTACTCCCACAGGAGTCTCGCACCTTTCACTCCAATCAAATCTCTTTATCCCCCCCTGTATCAAATACTGTTAATTTGTTCAGAACAACGCGTTTTGTTTAATATCAACCATAAACATTAACGGAGCGTAGATTATAAGTTGTTTTAATTGATGTTTTTAGTTATAATTTCGTGAAAAATATAGTAAATGAGGTATAATGATAGGTAGAGAATGTATGGTAAAACTTCAACCTTTTTAATTCACAATCGAGTTAAATTGAATAGTATGAAGTGCTATTTAACAAATGTTGAAGAACAAACTAATACATATTAAATTTATTTTAGATTCAATGTTGAAAGAGAGTGGAACAAGATGGGTCGTAAATGGAATAATATTAAAGAAAAGAAAGCTTCAAAGGATGCAAATACTAGTCGTGTTTATGCAAAGTTTGGACGCGAAATATATGTAGCTGCAAAACAAGGTGAGCCGGATCCAGAATCAAACCAAGCATTAAAAGTCGTACTTGAACGTGCAAAAACATATAGTGTACCAAAACATATTGTTGATCGTGCGATTGAAAAAGCTAAAGGTGGTTCTGAAGAAAGTTTCGATGAATTACGTTATGAAGGTTTTGGACCAAATGGTTCTATGGTAATTGTTGATGCACTTACTAATAATGTTAACCGTACAGCAGCTGAAGTACGTGCAGCTTTTAGTAAGAATGGTGGGAATTTAGGAGTAACTGGATCTGTATCATATATGTTTGATGCAACTGCCGTAATCGGACTTGAAGGTAAAACTGCAGATGAAGTACTTGAAATTCTAATGGAAGCAGACGTTGATGTTCGTGATATTTTAGAAGAGGAAGATGCAGTGATTGTTTACGCTGAACAAGACCAATTCTACGCATTGCAAGAGGCATTTAAAAATGTAGGAATTACAGAATTTACAGTAGCAGAGTTAACAATGCTTGCTCAAAATGATGTTGAATTGCCAGAAGATGCCCAAGAAAAATTCGAGAAAATGTTAGATGTTCTAGAAGATTTAGAAGACGTTCAACGCGTTTACCATAATGTAGACTTAGGTGAATAAATAGAAAGGAGCTCCTTGTTTTATAACAATGAGCTTTTTTCATTTATCTATTGAAAATTGAAAGGAGTATGTATGCAACATCTTAATCCTTCTTCATCAATTAAGTTAAGAGTATATGATAATAGCTACCTTACTGCACTTGAACAGTATGTTTTACCAAATGAACAAGCTATCTATACAACCTTACCAATAAATGCAATGAAGCAATGTGAATTAGTTAAAGGAGCAATACCAATCATTATTGTTAAAGAGGATGAATTAGTTGGTTTTTTTGTACTTGATCATAATCAATCAGCTAATTTGTATACAAATAATAAAGATGCAGTGATTTTTAAATCCTTTTCTATTGATCAACGCCATCAAGGATTAAAGTATGCTAAATCGTCTTTAAGGCTGCTCACTAGTTTGACGAAAAAACTTTTTCCAACTAAAAATGAAATATTATTAACTGTACATCATACAAATAATCCTGCGATAAATTTATATAAAAAATGTGGTTTTGTTGATAAAGAAATTAGATATTCAGGCGAGTATGGAGAGGAATTGGTTTTACATAAAGAAGTATAGGTAACCAAAATTTTAAAAAATGGCTATTTCAAATTTATCGAAATTTTCTTATAATTAACTTGGTAATTACTATTTACATCCGATTTATCTCATGAAGGAGGAGAAAGTAATGGAAGAGTTAATTGAAAAACCTGTTTTCACACATAAACAATTTGCTGTATCATGCTTTAATAAAGTTTGGGATTTACTAGAATCTGAAAATAGAACTGAAAGTGAGTCAGAGGAAATGGTCCACTTATGTCATAGTTCGTTTTGGCATTGGACAAAAGTAGAGGATCATACGCCTAAAAATCTATCAATTGGATATTGGCAATTATCTCGAGTTTATGCAGTAATTAATCAAGGCGAGTCAGCATTATTTTATGCCAAGAAATGTATGGAAATCAGTCACACATCCGAGATTGAACCATTTTACATCGCATATGCTTATGAAGCTGCAGCAAGGGCATATCTCGTTTTAAATCAACATAGTGAAAGTCTTGAAGCAAAGAGTAAGTCCTTAGAATATGCTTCACAAGTTATAGACGAAGAAAGTAAAAGTTGGCTAATAAAAGATTTGAACTCGATTAATCCATTATAAAAATAGTAAAAGTATTACTTTACTAAGTAATACTTTTTTAATACTATTATTTAACTATATGTATCTACTTTTAAATTATAAATCTTCTTAATTAACCACGAATGATCTTCCTTAACTAAATCAATAAGCACTTTACATTTGTTCAATCCATTGTTATATATCCCTTCAGGATTAAACGAGTCAGGAAATGTAATATCATACTTTACTTGTATAGTCGTAGTGAAATCTTCTTTTTTTAAATGAATGGACGATAAATTATCACCTACGAATTTCACGTCAATTATGTTAGACATTATCTTGGTAAAATATAAGGATCGGATATTTATTTTTGAATTTTGAGTAACAACTGAATTGTACTTTTCAATATCATGCCTCTTTAAAGCAATAACATAGCTTCTAACAGTATTTTGGACAGTTTGTTCTTCATGTAGCTCAATTGCTAGTTCGTTGTCCATTGCCTTTTGTTTTTCTTTATCAATATACAATTTAAATGATAAAATAAAAATGACTATTATTCCGAAAATTGCAACAAATAGTTTGTGAGATTTTTTAACCATAGGAATCTCCTTCAAGTTTTTATTCGAAACATTACTAAAATTTAAAAAAAAAAGTAATTCTTATTTTGGGAGATGACTTGAAAGAATAGATCAATAGAAGATAAACTGTCAAAAAAAAATTGCAAGATGCAGTTCAATACACCTTGCGTTAAATATGTTATTAAATGGGGGTGCATTTAAAGAATACTAACTAAGAGCGAGTCGTTAGTATTTTTATTTGCGTGTACCTAATCATATCATTCACTATTAAGTTTGTGTATTGGGAAAATATTTGAATATAATTAGTCTTTAGAATTATTAAAAAAGTATATTAATATGATTAGAAATCTTATAAAATTTAGTTATAACAGTATTTAGTAAAATATTAGTATAGGAAAATGAAGTCGTATTCTGAAAAAAAAGATGTATTTAATATATATGAATTTGCGATTTGAACAGGAGATTTAATTATGAATTATGGAAAAATGATCTTTCATCATCGAAAAAAATTAGGATGGACACAAGAAACATTATGTGAAGGAATTTGTTCAGTTTCCCATCTTAGTAAAATAGAAAACGGTACAAAAGAAGCTGGTATAGAAACGATTGAGTTACTTTTGAAAAAAATGAAAGTCGAAATTGCAGATAATGAAATAAAACTAGAAGATGTAATGAATCAACTAAAAAAACTATGGAACGCCATCGAACGGACAGATTATGAATTAAGTCAAGTACTATTTGAGAATCTGATAACGAAAGAAGAAAGTGTTCGTTATACTAGTATATCAAATGAATTTCTAATAACCATTTGGCGTTATTATATTTTTATTGAAGATATTAAAATGGCAAAGAAAAAATGGAAACAACTTGATCAAAACAGGAAGAAATTTTCCCAATATGAATTTACAAAATTTTTGTTTACACTCTCTTTATACTACTTAAAAGAAAAGAAATACTCAGACTCATTATTAGTAATGGATGAGGCACAAGAACTAGCACCTAATATTGAAATAGAGCTTCAGGAATATTGTTTTTATAGGGCACTGGTTTATCACATTTTGAACCAGACATCGTTATCAATGTATTTCTGTAACAAAGCGATCCCCATTTTTGTACAAAATAATAACATTAAACGGATACTAGATTCGAAAATGCTACTATCTCTACAATTAATAAAAAGTAGTTTATTACAAAAAGCCGAGGCTTTATTGGAAGAAGTAATTGATTCATCATTAATTTTAAGCGATCGGACCATTCATATTAATGCATTACACAATTTAGGATTTCTATACTATCATTCGAACCAAAATAAAAAAGCAATTGAGTTTTATAAAAGCTACCTCTCAAACATCCAAGAGAATACAGAAGAGTTTTATACTGTTATCTCAAATATAGCCAATAACATGATGATTTTAAATGACCACGAATCTGCTATTGAACTTCTAGAGCAAAATTTAGCGAAAATAAAAAATCAAAATAGTCCAATGTATATAAGAATGAAAGTATTATTTTATGAAGCGAAAAAGGAAGAAGCACAGTTAGTCGAATATCTAAGAGCAGTGGCGTTACCAGTATGGATTAAGCTTAATGATAGTGATAAATTATTACGATATTATGGAATGATTAGCGATTATTATGAAAAAAACAAGTCTATGGAAGAACAAAATAACTTGTTAAAGGAATATAATTTGATCTTATTAAATGTGATAGAAAGTAGGAAATAGGCAATGAAGCATTTAAAAAAATTAATATTTATAGCTAGTTTAATTTTATTTGTGACTATTAATGCTGAATATCATCCTATTAATAAACAAGTTAACAAAGTAGCAACCGACGAACCAATTAATCCGAAAGTAATTAAAAGACCGAAATTTTTCATCTAACTAAGATATCGATAAAAAGTATCGTACATGCTGTGTGATACTTTTTTATTTGGAGGTTTATATGACATTTGAACAATGTATGAAGGTGAATGAATTGATGACGGGTTTCAATAAGCAATGGTTTATCGCAGGTGGATGGGCAATTGATTTATTTATAGGAAGTCAAACAAGGCAACATAAAGATTTAGAAATTGCAATTGCACGTAAGGATCAAATAGATTTGAAGAATTATTTAATTGATTGGGAAATTAATAAGGTTACTAAAGGTGCACTTTCGAAATGGCAAGATGAGTTTTTAGAATTGCCGATACACGAAATTCATGGAAGATATAGTCAATTAATCGAAAATATAGAAGTCTTATTAAATGAAATTGAAGATAATAAATGGAAGTTTAGGAGAGATAAATCAATTTTTTGTGAACTAGAATCACTCTGGAGTTACTCCAAACAAGGAATTCCTTTTCTAAATCCAGAAATAGTTCTTTTGTATAAAGTAAGTAATACAAGGGAGAAGGATCAACAAGATTTTATGAATGTAAGAAAATATCTGGATGATTCAAAGAAATTATGGCTTTGAGAGGCAATTTCATTACATCATCCTAATCATACTTGGTTGGAATATTTATAATTTAGATTTTATGAATGGAAAATTAAAATATCGTTGATTGGTGTGTAATGATGAACTGAAATAAAGTATTTTGAAGACTTTTCAATCATAGAATCAGTGGGGAAGTACTTCAGAGATTTCCGTTCCAGGAGCATTTTTTAGAAAGGGGCCACTATGTATGATCCTTTTTTGGTACCTATTTATCTGTTTATTATTATTGATAATCTTTTATTTTGTAAGTGAAAAAATTTCAGTGCACTTTGATCGTTATTTGATAATCGTAATTTTATTTGGATTAATACTAAATATATCAAATAAATTACTAATCCTCTTTTTAATCTTATATATCATCTTCATCTTAATGAAAATAAAAAAATTCGAATAAGTTTCACTGGGGAATCTGGTTTAAGAATCAAAAGTAACCTTTTTTTTAGACAGAATCATGACATTGATGCGTAACTAAAGGGAAATTAATCAAAAACCTGGAAAGTAATAATAAAGTTCCGAAAAGGATAAATCCAATTGTACTTTCTGGAATCAAAAAAACATCTTGATCTTTTTTCATACTTAGGTCTGATGTGAAATGATACTGAGGGATGTTATCCAATTTTTGTATTAGCCATAAAATGAGATTGTTAGAATCTTATTTTGGAGGCTATATAAATGAAAAAGTCATTTTTTATCGCTATATTAATCGGTGCGTCATTATTCCTTACAACTGGTTGTAATATAATTGATAATGGTAATGTGAAAGAAGAATCAATTTCTGTAAAAAAAGATAAAGCAAAAGAGCTTGATGTGGATCTGAACTTAGGTGTTGGAGAAATGACAGTTAAGCAAGGGACAAATGAGTGGGTAAAGGGTAATATTAGCTATAATAATAAACACTTAAAGCCAAAAGTTTCATATGATTTAAATGGTACAACCGGGAAAGTACAAATCAATCAGACTAAAAAGCATTTTTCAAATGTAAAAATAGGTAAAAAAATAAATAAATGGAATTTAGAACTATCAAACAAAGTTCCAATTAATCTCGATGTAAATACAGGTGCTTCGAAAACGAATCTGGATTTACAAGGTTTAAATCTAAAAAAATTAGATATTGAAACAGGTGTGGGAGAACTAAATGTAAATTTAGGCGGAGATTGGAAACATAATTTAGAAGCAAATATTGAAACTGGGGTAGGGAAAACTACCATTACAGTCCCATCCGATATAGGAGTCAAAATTGTTTCAAGTAAAGGAATTGGAAAGTCTAATGTGATCGACTTGATCTCAAAGGGAAATGGCGTATTTGTAAACGAAGCTTATAAGGATGCTACAGTAATAATGACAGTTAATATGGATATGGGTATAGGCGAAGTTACATTTAATGTAGAATGATTATATGTTTAGCAGTGGACTGTTTCAGATGGACAGTCCACTATTTGCATAATAGATCTTTTTTAGGAGGGATAAATGTTGAAGGAAGCGATCAGCTCAGTAGTTGAATGTATGGCATCAAATATGGATATGTATGAAATCCAAAGAATTCAAACAGAACATCGATTTAAATTAGCTGAGTTTTGGAATATTAAAGAAGGTAGCAAGGTTTTAGAAATTGGTTGTGGTCAAGGAGATACTACTGCAGTTTTAGCCTATTTTGTTGGACAAAATGGGTTTGTTCAAGGAATTGATATTGGTTCACCTACATATGGCAGCCCGATTTCTATTGGTGATTCGGCGAAGTATTTAATGAATTCAAGTTTAGGGAAACAAATAAAAATAGATTTTGAGATTGATATACTCTCTCATGAGGTGGACTTTGCTGAACATGAATTTGACTACATTGTATTGTCTCATTGTTCATGGTACCTAAAATCAATTGAGGAATTCACTGCGGTGTTGCGAAAGGTAAAGAAATGGGGAAAAAAACTTTGTTTCGCAGAATGGGACACTAGAATTACGAAGCTTGAGCAATATCCCCATTTATTGTCTATTCTAATTCAAGCACAATACGAGTCACTTAAACAAGAAAGTGAATCAAATATACGTACCTTATTAACACCTGATGATATTGTGTCAATTACTGATAAATCAGGATGGACGATTAGTCGTGAAACAGTAATCTTTTCACCTGAATTACAGGATGGTAATTGGGAGGTAAATAAAACTTTAGACGATTTTGAAATTGAACTACAAGAGATTAATCAAATTCCAGCTAAATTAAATGGACTAATACATTCAGAAATTAAGATGCTAGAAGAGTTTATTAAATCGAATGAAATTAAACCTTTGTCTGTCTTTGCATTTGTTGCAGAATAAAGATTTGTTTACAGAAATATGAATGGAAATTAGATAAACTAAAAAGTATCTATAAAATAGTAAAGGCTTCTCTGCTCATAGAGAAAACAATAAAATAACATACGAAATGGCAACTAATTAACATGTTAATTAGTTGCCATTTTTTACTGAGTAATCAATATTCCACACTAAAACAACAGTATTATAAACAATTGAATTAATAGACTATTAACAAAGCGGGATAATAATTGATGTAGCTTATTAGTACATGATTTCAATGTATTAAAAATTATTAGCGAAGTTGATACGGTGAATTTAATGACAGTTTGAAATATTGTTTTAGGTACATTTTTAATGTTATTGAAAATTTGTTTAGTTAGATAGATTGTTGTTTTTAAAATGGTTTTTAATGCAAACAGTAAATAAGGAACAGAGTCAAAGTTTATTTTTTTCTTTACTACTAATATGGAAATGGATTCGGATAATAGCTCGTAGTAGTAAAAGGTTGATTATACGAACAGACGGTCAAAAAAACGAATGAGATGTTTCTAAGTTGTAAATTTTTTCGTAAAACAGAAAAAAATTGAAAAAATGAGTAGAAAGCAATCTATAATTTTTATAAGGGTAAACTAAGTAGTAAAAACTTTTACATGAAATATAAAAAACAATGAAGCTATTCAATAAAATTATTTAAAGAATTTAGGTGAAATGAATGCAAGAAAAAATACTAATAGTAGACGATGAAAAGAGTATTGTTGATCCATTAACGTATGCATTTCGTAGAGAGGGATTTCAAGTAGAAAATGCCTTTAATGGAAAAGAGGCATTAGAAAAAATATCCGTCTTTAAACCGGATATTATGATATCGGATATTATGATGCCCGTAATGAATGGGCTGGACTTATGTAGACAAATAGATGATAAAGATGGAATGGGAATCATTTTACTTACTGCAAAGGACGATATTATTGATCGTGTTTTAGGACTAGAGTTTGGAGCAGATGACTATCTAACAAAACCTTTTGATATTAGAGAATTGTTAGCTAGAACAAGATCATTATTACGGAGGCTGAAAAAACATTCCATTGCAGAAGAAAAGAAAGTGATTTCATTTAATGATTTAGAGGTCATTCTACACCAAAGGAAAGTAATGAAAAGTGGAAAGACAATCGATTTAACACCTAAAGAATTTGATTTATTAGTACTTCTAATTTCAAATAAAGAAAGAATTTTTCGTCGCGATGAACTTCTAGATTTGGTATGGGGGATCGAATACATTGGAGGAACGCGAACTGTTGATATTCATATCCAACGCTTACGTAAAAAATTAGGATCACCTCACCAGCATATCATTCAGACAGTTTTTGGAATCGGATATAAAATGTCAGGTGAAGTTAAATGAAACTAAGTATTAAAGTGAAATCTAGCTTGTTTTTGGCGGTATTATTAATCGGTACCGTATTTGTATTAAGTTTATTAGTCCTTCAGGGGATTAAACAAAATCAACAAAAACAAACGGAAAATCTACTTTCACAACAAAGTAAGTTAGCGAATGTATATGTAAAGCAAGTTTATTTAAGTCAATCAGATGAAGACCAAAGTTTGTTTTTTAAACGATATGGAAAAGAGATAGCAAGACAAATCGGAATTATAAGTAGCTTGCACGTTACAATCTTTAATATGTCAGGAAAAGTAGTAGGAGATTCCTTACCATTAGAGACATCTAGTGATAATCAAGATACATTAAAATATGCTTTAAAAGGGAAAGTTGCCTATCAGGAACAAGATGATACGCTTTCTTATTTTGCACCAATCTACAGTACAAATAATCAAATCGGTGTTGTTCAGTTTGATTACTCTTTATATGAGAATAAAAAGTTTTACGATGAGACAATCAAACTTTTTATAAAAATTGGTTGTAGTATTATTGCGATTAGTTTTATTATAGGGTACTTATTCTTCAATTCACTTGTATCAAGTATATTAAAGCTGAGAAGGGTGACCGAAGAAATAAAATTAGGTAACTATCCTACACAGTCGGTTATTAATCGAAAAGATGAGTTAGGTTATTTAAGTCAGGCCATTTTTTATATGAGTAATGAAATTCAGAAGAATATTAAAGGAATGCAGCAAGAACAAGATAATCTTCAATTAGCAGTTGAAAAGTTAAAGATACTTGAAAAACAGCAAAAGCAATTTATAGGATCAATTACGCATGAATTTAAAACACCTTTAACTGTTATACGAGCTTATATTGATTTAATAGAAATGTATTCAGATGACCCTAAGTTATTAGAAGAGGCGATGGGGAATATCAGTAAGGAATCTATGCGCTTGTATGAAATGGTTGAAAAAATATTAAAATTAGCTGAGCTAGAAAAGTATGACTTTGAACTTTATAAAGAAAAAGTTGATGTAAAAGAACAATTGGACGATTTATGTTCTCGAATGAATGGGAAAGCAACTAAATTTGGATTAATTTTGCATACTGAACTTGAACATGCCAATATTTTAATTGATAAAGAAAGTCTTACTTTAATCTTTATGAACTTATTAGATAACGCAATTAAATATAATAAATCAAATGGGAATATAAACGTATCAAACAAAATAATCGATTCTCGAGTGAGTATTAGCATTAAAGATTCGGGCATTGGAATTCCAGCAGATGTTTTTGATAAAATCTTTGAACCATTTTTCACTGTAAATAAAGATCGTTCTCGTCAATCAGGTGGATCAGGATTAGGACTTGCCTTGACAAAGGACTTAATTGAAAAGCAGAATGGAACAATAATTGTTGAATCTATAGAAGGAATTGGTACAGAATTTATCATTACATTTCCGATAGTGACATAAAAGTTTACATCTTAGAAACAACTAATGACTAAAATTGAAACAAACTAAACATATCATGTAAATAGTAGGAAATAGGAGAGTGATATGGTGATTACGAAGAAACTAATTAGCTGTATTTTGCTAAGTACTTCTATTGTTTTTGTATTAACTGGGTGTGATTTGTATAACTTAAATGAGAATGTGGTTATCGAAAAAAAACATAAAAAGATTACTGTACTAACTAAAAATGAAGAAGTTGTTACAAACGATCTAGCTTTAGAGAAAATTAATCGTTATGAAGATATTAGAGGTACAGATTGGTTAGACGATAAGACAATATTAATTGAACAAAAAAATACAAATGAACCTAAAACAGCTATGACAGATGACGGTAAATTCGTTTATCATATTAATTTATTCAAGTTTGATTTATCAACTCAAACTTCGAAAGTCTTATCTGGAGAAGAGATTGGACAAATTGGTGCAATTGTCTCACCAGATAAGAAGCATATATTTTATAAACAATCGGTAGATGGAAATACAGGTACAGGATATATTATTGATCGAAATGGAAAGAACAAAGTAAAAGTTTCAGACGTAGAGAATATTTTTGCTTTCTCTACAGAGGGTAGGTGGGTTAATAATCAAGAAGTCATCTATCCAACATTAGATCAACAAATGTACACTGCCAACTTAAATGGAAAGATAACTAAAATTGATCCAAATTCGGATATTGTTTATACACTCAAAAAGAAACTAGGTAACAACAAAGTAGAATGGGTTATTCCATCTCCTAATCAAAGAAAATTTGCCGTAGTAAGAAAGATTTCTCAAACAAAAAGAGAATTATTTATTACAGGCCCAACTGGAAAAAAAACGGTCACATTGGCTAATGGAATTCAAATTTTTGGTTCGAGCTGGTCTCCTGATTCGAAGACTTTTGCATTTTCTGTTATTTCAGAAGATAAAGGAGAACGTGGGATATTTGTAGCTGATGTAAATACTAGAAAGATTACCCAATTATCTACTGATTTAGATGAAATATCTGGACCAATTACATGGAATCCATCTGGCAATAAATTATTAGTTTCTAAAGTGATTGTTAAAAACAATAAAAATGAATTTGTAACATATGTTTTAACTTTAAAACATTAAGTCCGGACTATGTTATTATAAAAATATATCTCTATTAATTTAGATTATAAGGAGAAACTACTCATGAAGAGTCGAGAAATTAATTATCGGAAAATTAATAGATATAAAAAGTTCCTGATTGGAGTGCTAATAATTGCACTTTTCGGTTGTATATCGATGATTAGTTATTTTGTGTATTCAACAATCAATAAAGAAGGACATTTTACAAAAAACAACGAACAAAATAAAAATCAAATTGTGCAAAAACCAATCGAAAAACCAGAAAAAAATCCGGTAGAAAAGCCAATTGAAAAACCTCATATTAAAAATCCAAGTGGTATTAAAACACCAGTAAAACAAGATTTACTTAAGACGATTAAAATTAGCACAGCTGGGGATTTCACACTAGGAAGTGATGAAAACTTTTATTACACTGGATCATTTACAGAGGCAGCTGATAAAAATGGATTAGGATATTTTGTGAAAGACTTAAATAATATTTTTAAGAAAGATGATTTATCGACAGTAAACTTAGAGACGACATTAACTAACGCAACGAAAAAAGCTGTGAAAAAATTTCGTTTTAAAGGTGATCCTTCCTATGCCAAAATCTTAACGTATGGTGGGATTGATGCTGTTAACCTTGCGAACAACCATAGTCATGATTATTATCAAAAAGGCTTTAATGATACGATTAATTCGTTGAATAAACAAAAAATAGGACATTTCGGGTATAACGATAAATATATTACAACCGTTAAAGGGATTAAAGTAGGTGCTCTAGGTTATGAAGGGTGGAATGATTCTCCTGAGCTTAGATTAAAGATTAATAGTGATATTCAACAACTAAGAAAATCTGGTGTCAAAATTATCATGATTAATTTTCATTGGGGAATTGAGCGGGATTATGTACCTAATTCTACGCAGAAAAATTTGGCCCACTATTCAATTGATCATGGCGCGGATTTAATTATTGGTCATCATCCACATGTAGTACAAGGTATTGAAGAATATAAAGGGAAATTTATTGTATATAGCTTAGGTAATTTTATGTTTGGCGGAAATAAAAATCCGAGTGATAAGGATACTTTTGTTTTTCAACAAACATTTCATCTGAAAAATGGAATACTATCAAATCAAAAAGACATCAGAGTAGTACCATTTTCAATTTCTTCCGTTTCATATCGTAACAACTATCAGCCTTTATTCCTAAAAGGTTCTGAAGCTACTAGAGTAAAGAAAAAAATTGTTGATGTATCAAATAAAATCAACGGCTCTAATTGGACTAAATACGAAAAATAAAAAACAAAGAAGAACTCTTTATTTGAAGGAGTTCTTTTTTGTTTGTACACCATCTGTCCACTAATCGAATATATTGAAAAGGGAAAATACTTATATAGGTCTTTTTATATTTGGTTTAAGGGGATGTATGAATGTCAATTAATAAAATAAAAGTGACTAAAAATGACACGAAATTTGATGTCATCTCAAATCCGAGTACACAATGGATTTGGAATGAAATTCTTCAGAATAGATGGGAAGAAGAAACCTTTAAAATATTTGATCGATTTTTAAAACCAGAAAAATCATATTTTGATATAGGTGCTTGGATTGGGCCAACTGTTTTATATGGTGCGAATCGAGCAAAGCGAGTTTATGGGGTTGAACCTGACCCAATTGCATATCATGAGCTACTAACAAATGTGATCATGAATCCAGAAATTGCTTCAAAGGTTATTTGTATCAATGCTGCTGTAGCGGATAAAACTGAGGATAAAAAATTATATATGCGTCACCATTTCGGAGATTCAACATCTAGTATGATTCCAACAATTTCCTCAGAGAATTATTGTAAGATTAGAGCGGTAACGATTAATGACTTAATAAAACAGCATAATATTGAGGATATCAATTTTATAAAAATGGATATTGAAGGTGGAGAATACTCCTTAATCCCCTTTATACAGTCTTATTTAGAAGAAAATCATCCTACATTATACTTGTCTATTCACCCAGGATTTTTAAGTCAACATTACAGTTTAACGTTAACTGAAAATGAAGTGGCCGAAAAATTAAAAAACCAAACAGAAAATATGCTTAATCATTTAAGTTTTTATAAAAATATATACGATATTCATGGTAATCAGGTTAAAAAAGAGGATGTATTTCAAATAAATAATACTGGAGAGTTTGTATTTACAAATGAAACTTGGTAATAAATTTTAAAATAGGTATTACTTCTCATTTGAAGTAATGCTTTTATTTGAGGAAGGAATTTCCTCTTTATTAGAGAATTATTGGAATAACCATAAAGTAAGATAATGACCAAATAAAATATAGGAGGAATAAGAATGGACTTGAAATTTATTGCTTTCCTTAGTTTTATTTTCGTATCGTTGATTTTATCAGTTTGGTTAGAAATTAAAATGCAAAAAAATACGAAAAATATCTTGGCAACGATGTCTATCGCATTTAATATCAATCTTCTAGTCTTAGGAAGTGCAAGCGTATGGTGGTTATTTAATGCGGGTGATGGTTTTAGTTTATTTTCCGGTGTTCATTTTTTTATAGTAGCCTTCTGTTGTATTTTTTTAGTAAATATTTTAGTTATGCTAGTTTTAAGGTATCGAACAGCTTAAATAACACTGCGCTTTATAAGATGTATTAGTTAGTTGGTAAGTTTTTATTAGATTGATAAAAGATCCATTAAACATAAAAAATAGCATGTTAAATTAATTAATTTGTTCCATAAATGAATTATCCGATTCTAGTAAGTTCAGTTTGTATACTAATAGGTGGAGTTGTACTTCTATTGAAATAAAAAGCATTACTCCAGTTTCAAGGAGTAATGCTTTTTATTTCTGCTAACCGAAAAAGATTAATCATGGAGTGGAAATCAACAAAGATATTCGTTAAATATCAATAAATTTTACTAAAACGCCTTAAGAAAAGAACGCTATATAAATGGGGGGAGTTATATGTTTATTGTAAATGTGGAGGCAGCAATTTTTAAAGAAGATAGATGGCTAATTATTGAAAGAAGTATAAAAGAGGAGCATGCAGGTGGACTGCATTCCTTAGTTGGAGGAAAAGTCGAAATAGAAGGTAATTCAGAAGATATATTAGATAGGACGGTAAAACGAGAGATTTATGAAGAAGTTGGAATAAACATAAAAGACAATCTAGAATACATACATAGTACTACCTTTGTTACTGACCTAAATGAGCATGTAGTAGATATTGTTTTTCTTTGTGAATACGATTCAGGAGAAGCATATACTAAAAGTCCAAACGAAGTTGAAAATGTTTACTGGATGAATTCAAATGAGATTATGAGTCATTCAAAATCGCCAATTTATTTAAAGGAGAGCATTCGTAGAGCTGAAATTACATTAAAGAAGTACAAGTAATGTGGAACCACTTAGGAAAAGGTGAGTAAATGGAAAAGAGAATCTATATAATACGTCATTGTGCAGCAGAAGGACAACCATCTGAGGCAAGACTTACTAGTTTAGGAATAAAGCAATCTATAAAACTTAGTGAGTTTTTTGAAGCCAAATCGATTAATCGTATTATCTCTAGTCCTTTTTTAAGGGCGATTAAGACAATTGAACCAATCAGCCAAAGAAAAAATTTAAGCATAGAAATCGATAATCGATTATCTGAAAGAATCTTAAGTACGCAGGATTATCCAGATTGGCTTGAAAAACTTGAAAAAACCTTTGACGACTTAGATGTGAAATATGAAGGTGGAGAGTCAAGTATAGAAGCTATGAACCGAATTGTTCAACTTATTGAAGAGGTAGTATGTAGTGATTATCTAAATACAATTATTGTAACTCATGGAAACCTAATGTCATTACTGTTAAAGCACTTTGATCATGAATTTGGTTTCGAAAATTGGAAAAATCTTAGTAACCCTGATGTTTATCTGATTAGGATGAAAGAACTTCATACGTCTGTAAAACGTATTTGGAAAATATCTTGAATCATGCAATTTATCATATTACTAACTAATCTATATGCAGGAGAAAATGCCTGGAAATAGAAATATTGATAATAAGATTGATGACACTACATAAGGAAGGTGAAAATATGAAAGGCTATATTCAACATCAAGTACCGATTTTACCTGTTAAGGATGTAAGAGAAACGCTGGATTTTTTTAAAGAAAAACTTGGGTTTGTTATTGGATGGTCATGGGAAGATAGCTATGCTTCAGTTTATAATGCGGATATCGAATTGCATTTTGAAAAGTCAGAAACAATTACGCCTCAATTAATTTATTTTTATGTGAAAAATGCAGATGAAGTTTATAACTTTTATTTAAATCAAGACGTGAAAATCATTTCGGAAATTGAGTCCAAACCATGGGGTATGCGCGAATTTACTTTTAGTGATCAAAATGGACATTTATTTAAAATCGGTCATGAAGAAAAAGGGACTAAAGAAATTAGTAATTTTACTCAATATTAAAAAATACAAATGACGATACGGAACTGGCGTATCGTTCTTTTTATATTTTTTAGTAAATTGGTAAAAATAGGAGAGTGAAATATCCGTTGACATGAAACCAAAAGGTTTTATATACTTTGATATATAACCAAAAGGTTTTATATTTTAAATGAAAGAAGGATTTAAAAATGGGAGTTCAAAATCAAGTTGAAGATATTAAACAAACTGTTGTTTACAATGCACCAATCAAAAAAGTATGGGATGTAGTATCAACATCTGAAGGAATAGGTTCATGGTTTATGCCAAATGATTTTCAGCCAGTAGTAGGCCATGAATTTCATTTGCAAACACCATTTGGACCATCCCCATGTAAAGTATTAGAAGTTGATGAACCGAATCGTATTTCTTTCACTTGGGACCTTGATGGATGGGTTGTATCATTTAATTTAAAAGAGTTAGGTGATAAAACTGAATTTACTTTAATTCATGGCGGATGGAAATCAGCTGAAGAAATTCTTCCGAAAGCACACGAAGCAAGTGGTGTTGTCCGTGAGAAAATGAACGGCGGCTGGGTTGGTATTGTCGGAAAACTTAAACAGGTTGTTGAAAACTAGTGTCAAGTACTGCTCAAAAATATGATGTTTTCCAAGCGATAGCAGATCCCACACGGAGGGAAGTGCTTAAGCTACTTGCAGAGAAGGAATTGCCAATTTCAGAAATAACAAGTAATTTTCCGATGAGTCGTACTGCAATTGCAAAGCATCTCTACATTCTTTCAGAAGCTGAACTAGTAAGTGGAAGGAAAGTAGGAAGAGAGAAACGATACAGGCTTAAACCTGAAGCATTTTTAGAATTTAAACATTGGTTAGCTTATTACGAACAATTTTGGACAAATAAATTATCAATACTTCAACATCTTGTTGAAAATAATGAGGATAAAGGTATTGCGATTATAAATCTAAAAGAAGATAAAGAAGAAAACTAATTGTATCTTCACCAAACGAACCGAGAAAAGGTTCGTTTATTTTTTTGCTCTTTTCTAAAAGATTGCTGTTTTAAAGCAAACTGAAAATAAAGAGGTGCGGATATGAGAGACTCTTGTGGGAGTAGCCGGACAGATAAGACCTAAGCATTGGTCAAAAAGGTGTAGGCATGCTAATACCACGACGTCCTGTCGTAACGCATACATGCCCCACATAGTGTGGGCCTAGGAGGCTCATCACCCCACCCATGAAAAGCGAGCATCCTGAAGAGGGAATATACATTTATCCATGTTTAATAGCAACAAAGTTCACGAAAGCAGCCATATTTTTTCATTTCTAATAGACAATTTGAATTATATCTATATAATAAACTAATGTGGAAAATACTATCTTTTAATGATAAATAGATGTTTCATCTTAGAGGGGTTTAGAAATGCATAAAGGAATTTATATTTTAGCAATTGCTACTTTTGTTGCAGGCACAGTTGAATTTATTATTACGGGGTTACTTTCAATGATTGCTGGAGATTTACATGTTTCCGTTGGTGCGGTTGGTCAACTAGTATCCATTTTTTCTGTTGTATTTGCTTTTGGAGCGCCAGTTTTTATAGCAATTACTTCAAAAATGGAACGTAAGAAATTATTGTTAGTTGCTTTAACAATATTCTTTTTCGGAAATTTACTTTCAATAATCAGTCCGAATTTCATCGTATTATTAATAGCTAGAATCATTCTTGCAGCAAGTTGTTCAATTGTCATAGTAGTTTCAATTACTACTGCTGCTAATATTGTTTCAAGTGAGATTAGAGGTAGAGCAATTGGCGTCATCTTTATGGGGATTAGTTCTTCACTTGTTTTTGGTGTTCCACTTGGAACAATTGTAGGTGAAAAGTTCGGATGGAGAATGACATTTGCATTAGTAGGTTTACTAAGCTTACTTTCAATGATAGGAATTTATAAATTTCTACCAAAAGTTATGCCACAACCTACAATACCATTAATTAAGCAAATAGCTACTTTAAAAAATAAGAATATTTTATCAATCCAACTGATTTCGTTTTTACAGTTAACTGGACATTTTACAATCTACACTTATTTCACTCCATATCTTCAAAGCACTATGGGATTATCAACTAAAATGATTAGTATTGTCCTATTAGCCTTTGGTGTGGCTGGGATTATTGGTGGATGGTTTGGTGGGTGGTCTACTGATAAATTCGGCGGAAATAAAACGATCGTCATCAACTTGGGATTACTAGCATTTTCGATTTTATTGTTAACATTTGCTCCAAAATCAATGATTAGTTTATTTATCATTGTCATTCTTTGGGGTGGACTTTCATGGTCGATTAGTCCAGCTGTACAAGACAGTCTTGCTAAAGTTTCAAAAGAGTCCGCAGATATTCAAGTAGGATTAAACAACTCGTTCTCTCATACTGGAATTGCATTAGGTTCAAGTCTAGGCGGAATTTTAATCAGTCAATATTCGGTAAGCATGAATGCATTAGTTGGTGCGATTATCGTAATTCTTGCACTATTTTCTGCAATGTATTCATTTGTTTTAAATAACAAAGTTTCAGTAAAAACAAATTAATAAAAGATATACTGGCGTTTAAAGCGGTGCAATATGGCATCGCTTTTTTTTATGTAAATATATATTTTAAGTAGTAAAAATTAACTAAATTATTTAGCGGGAAATGCCGATATGAAACTATAAAATAACTTGCGTTAAAGAGGGGAATTATCCAATGAAATGGACAATTGGTAAGAAATTAATTAGTACAGCTGCATTAATCATGTTAATCATATTAACATTGAGTGCTTTTTCAATCAAAAATACCAATACATTAAATAGTAATACTAAAAAATTAAGTGAGAATGTGCTACCAAAGGCATCACTTATCGGTGATATTAATTATTTAACTGAGCATGTTATGACATTGACACAAAATCATTTACTCTCCACAGACAAGTTATATAAAGCTGAATATGAAAAAAAATTAAATGATACAACTGGACAATTAGACAATACATTTAAACAGTATGGACAATTAATAAAAAATGAAGATGAAAAAAAATACTTTAACGAGTTAAAAGACCGATGGACCATTTTTCTTCATAAAAAGGATACAATTCTAAGTGAAAGTAATAGTAATAATATAGAGTCGGCGACTAAAACTTTTTATGACGGAATTATTCTCTTTGATAAAATGCAAAGTGATTTAGATACATTAACTAAATTAACTAACAACGAATCAAAAGCAATTACAAATAAAAATGATACAGACTCAAAAGGAGTTCAAAATATTACACTAATCATAGTGATTGTTTCTACGATTTTAACGTTAGTGATTGTAAGTTTATTAATTCGCGGCATCAAAAAACCATTAACTTTACTAAATAACCAAGTTAAAGAAGTAGCTGATGGTAATCTTGCTGTGGAAGAAATAAAAATCAAAAACAAGGACGAGATTGGTGAGTTAGCAGATAACATTAATATGATGACTACTAATTTAAAAAACTTAATTGAAAACGTTATATATAATTCACAATTAGTGGCAGCAACTTCTGAAGAGTTATCAGCTAGTGCTGAGGAAACTAGTCGTGCTTCTGAACAAATTACTAGTTCGATTGTTAATATTGCTGAAGGTGCAGAGAAGCAAGAAAAAAATAGTCAAGAAGCCTATGCAGTTATAAAAGAAATTTCAACTGGAATGGAACAAGCTGCTTCTTCAATCCAAACAGTAGCAGAAAATTCGTTATCAACTACTGAAAAAGCTATCTTGGGTAATAAAGTTTTAGATCAAACAGTTGATCAAATGAATTTGATTCATCATACTGTCCATCAGACATCTGAAATTGTCAATTCACTTGGTGAGAAATCAGATGAAATTGGAAAAATCGTATCAATTATTACTGAGATCTCGGAGCAAACAAATTTACTAGCTTTAAATGCAGCAATTGAGGCTGCTAGAGCAGGAGAACAAGGTAAGGGATTTGCGGTAGTAGCTGATGAAGTAAAAAAACTGGCAGCACAATCTAGAAGAGCGGCACAACAAATTGCTCAATTAGTCGATTTTATACAAGGTGAAGTAAAAAATGTCATTCTATCGATGGAAGAAGGTTCAACTGAAATTAAAGATGGCATAAAGTTAGTATCTAAATCAGGTGATAATTTTAAAGAAATCGTTAAAATGATTGAGGAAGTATCATCTCAGACACAAGAAGTTTCAGCTATTTTTGAAGAAATAAACGCGAGCTCACATAGCATAACTGAAATTGTGGAAATGACATCAACTATTTCAGCAGAAGCATCAGGACAATCTCAAAGTGTTGCAGCAGCTGCAGAGCAACAAAGTTCTTCAATGGAAGAGATGGCTGCTTCGGCAGACATTTTAAGTAAAATGGCCGAAGAATTACAAGATTCAATAAAAGGATTTAAAATCTAAACACAAAAGGGATTTCTCAAAGACTAATCAGGTTCTTGAGAATCCTTTTTTATGTTGCAAACGTAAAAAAATAGATTATTTGAATTATATTGGACATTCTAAAAAGGATGCTTTATGCAATACTTTCTAACTAACGACATAGGAGGTGTGTATCTTGGAAAACAAACCTATTCATTTTGATGGTAGTTTCGTTAACGATGAGAATAACAAAGATCTTGTTGTTGCAGACAGTTTTGAGATTTCAGATGAAGCGAGAAAAAATATTAGTGGTAATCCTTATATTTTTGATTAAAGATGCTTGAAATTTTAGCGGTTCTCAATTTGAGAATCGTTTTTTTTATTCATAGTGAATAATTTTAAAATTTAAAATTATTAATGTTAAAATTCACATTTTGAAATATGATTAGTATTAAAAGAGGGGGATATAAAAATGAGTGAAATTGCAAATACACCAAAACCACCGTATTATGCAGTTATCTTCGTTTCTAAAAGAACGAACGGAGATAACGGATACAGTAAAATGTCTGAAAAAATGGTTGAATTAGCATCGAATCAAAAGGGATTTTTAGGTGTTGAAAGTGCCAGAGATAGTGGAGTAGGAATCACAGTTTCTTATTGGGATTCTCTAGAGGCGATAAAGACTTGGAAAGAACATGCAACCCATAAAATTGCACAAGAACGTGGAAAGAGTGAATGGTACGAATCCTTTGCTTTAAGGGTTTGTAAAGTCGAAAGAGATTCATTTTTTGAAATGTAGAATTGCTTAAATTTTTATATAGTTAGGTGGCTCAAATGAAGATACGATTAATTAATGGGGCAGATTTTTACAACATCTCACCTTTAATCAATGAATGGTGGGGTGGTAGGCAAATGACTGATATGTTACCTAAGTTATTTTTTGATCACTTTAAAAATACAAGTTTTATAGCAGAAGCTAATGGAGAAGTTGTTGGGTTTTTAATTGGATTTTTATCTCAGTCTTTTGAAAATGAAGCTTATATTCATTTTATTGGCGTCCACCCAGATCAAAGGCATTTAAGCATTGGTAGACAATTGTATGAGTTCTTTTTTACAGAAGTGAAGAAAGCCGGTCGTACGATTGTCAGATGCGTAACTTCACCGGTTAATAAGGCATCAATTTCATTCCACACAAAAATGGGATTTGATATTGAAAAAAGTGACCAATTGATAAATGGGATAAATTTTTTTCCCGATTATGATGGAAAGAATCAAGATAGAGTCTTATTTGTAAAATCTATAAACTAATCCATTAGAATTATGAAAATATAATGTTAACTTGTAAAAGAGTGTAAATAGTTTTAGAAAATTAAATTTTTAATTTATTTTTTAAAAAGAAAGTAGGATTATTGTTAGGTAAATTAAATAATGTAATTTCTTAAACCGATATATTAGGTAAGTTTAACTTAAAGGAGAGAAAGAATTTTGATCCTACAAGAATTAATTACCAATATTAATAAAAGTGTAGATAGCTTAGAGTTTTCTGTCGCAAGAAAATATATCGAAGAGAACATGGAAATTTTAAAAGAAAACAAAACCCTGCTGAACAGTAATGCAAGAGAATTATTAACTTTTATTTCTGATCGAAATAAGGAAGGAATTGAAAAGTTAACGAGAAGAGAAATGATTATCATTCAAGCAATCAATACAAATGCTACTCAATTTGATTTAAGGGAAATAAAAAAGCTGATTAAAGATAACTCTATGTTATTAGTAAGAAAAGATGTATTAGATTTTTTAAACTCTGATGCTAAAGTAATTTTAGAAGGTATGAAGGCCATTAATCAATGATAGTAATCAAAGTAAAATACCAACTAAATGTTGGTCTTTTTTTGCTTGTTTGTAAACTTATTTTGGGGATTTATTTGTAGATTTCCACTCTAAAATGATTTCTTTATACCTTCATCAGGAGTCGCGGCCGTCTACTCCAATCAACCTCAAAACCAACAGTTAGCTCGAACATCCCATTCTATAAAAACCTAAAAACAACAAATTCATTTAAATCAGGCATTTTTGATCAATAGTTAATGTGAAAAATTAAAATTAATGGAATAAATTTGAATGAAAATGATAGTTATTATCAATACTATAAATAGGAAAGGGTAACCATCGGCTCGGTTACCCCTTAACAAAAAAAATTAAATTACATTCCTGGATCAAATGTTTTACAATCTGTTTCCTCAGTTTGCGATGCTTGTTTCCCTTTATGACTCACAACATAAATAGATTCTGCACTGCATTGGTTTCCAGAAGCCCAAAATTTACAATTATTTACTTCACAAAGTACATCTTTTGCCATAATAAAACACCTCCTTTATTGTTATCATTAACATTAAATAAAGGATTGATACTTATTATTTTTTGAGTTGTTTGAGTATATTTTTTAACCGCAAGAAGGGTAATCGAAGCAAGTAGAGTAGTTTGATTAAGTTTGGAAATTTTATTTTATTAATAAGAAAATAAAAACCTTATCGAAACTTGATTCGATAAGGTTTTTAGAATTATTCTTCAGTTTTAAATGCTTCGATTTCTTCTTTAAGCTCCATTGCTAATTGTGCTAGTTCACATACAGCTATACTCGTTTGTTCGGTCATTAATAGTTGCTCTTTTGTATCAGTTACTGTTGATTTTGTTGAATTGTATGAGCTAGTTGCAATATTTGAAATTTCATTGAAGGAAGCAGATATTTCTTCAGTTGAAGCAGATATTTCCTCTGAAGTTGCTGATACTTCTTGAATTTGTTTATTTACTTCAGTAATAGAATCTAAAATTTTCGTAAAGCTCTCACCAGTTTGAGTAATTGCTTCAAGTCCTTTTACAGTTTGTTTCTCTTCTAAATCCATCGCTTGAATTAGAGTTGAAGTCTCCCCTTGAATAGTAGATAAGATTTCAGAAATTTCGCTTGTTGACTTTTTAGAAGCTTCAGCTAATTTTCTTATTTCTTGTGCCACGACTGAGAAGCCTTTACCATATTCTCCAGCTCTTGCAGCTTCAATTGATGCATTTAAAGCTAATAAGTTGGTCTGTTCAGATATGCCTTTAATTACTTCAATAATAACATTGATTTCAGAAGATTTCTTTCCTAGCTGATGCACCAATTTCGAATTATTTTTAACAGTATCGTGAATATTTTTCATCTCACTAATACCTTGCTGGATGTATATGTTACCTTCATCTACATTTGTAGTTGCCACTAATGATGACTCACTAGCTTCTGAAAGCTTTTCAGCAACATATTGAACACCAGAAGCAATTTCCTCAGTAGCGATTGAAGATTCATTTGTACTTGTCATTTGAATTTCAGCACCAGCTGCCATTTCTTCCATTGATTGATTTACATTTGATGTTATATCACTTACTTGGGTAATAGTAATTGCTAATTTTTCTGAAGCGTCTGCAAGTTTATTTGATGTAAGATTTAATTTAGAAATTAATTGAATTAAAGAATCGATCATCAGATTAAATGCTTTACCTAAAATGCCAAATTCATCATTTGATCTTACTGGAACTTTTACTGTTAAATCACCGTTACTTACTTTCTCTGTCACATTAATTAATTCATTAATTGGTTTCATAATCATACGAATAATATAGAATGAGATGATTGCTCCAATTAATAAGAAAACAAGAACTATAATTCCTGTCGTAATCAGTATTGGCATTGCCTCATCCATAAATTCTTTTTGATCAATCGTACCTAATATTTTCCAACCAGTTAGATTGTTTGTAAGGTATACCATTTGTTTAGTGTCGCCTTTATATGAATAGCTAAACTCACCTTTAGGATTTTTTGCAATTTTAGCAGTGATATCCTTAGGTAAAGAATCACCTGGTTTAATAGTTGGGTGAATAACTGCTTTGTTATTAGTATCAAGCATTGCAGGGTATCCAGTTTTACCTATTTTTACATTTAGCACTAATTTCTTTAATTCGTCTAAAGTTATATCAAAAGCAACGACTCCACTACCATCTGGTAATGACTTTGCAATACTTACTATTAATGACTTAGATGCCGCATCCACATAGGGACTAGTAATGATTATGTTCCCATTACTTTCTTTAGCCTCTTTGTACCAATCTCTTGTTCTTGGATCATATCCTGCTGGTAGTTCAACCTTTGGATAAATATAGATCTTTCCGTCCTCAGTTCCAACATAGGAAGTACCTACTTCTTTATGAGTTTCAACGACGTTTTGAAATTGATTTAATAAAGTTGGAAGATTCTTTTCTTCATAACTAGTTTTATTAATGGACTTAGATAAAAGTTCTATTAGCTTGTATTGACTTGAAATGGTGCTATTAATATTGTCATTTATTAATGAAACATTTTCTGTTGCACTGCTGACAATATTTTGCTTAACTTTGTTTTTAGCGCTAATAAAAGAAGAAATGCCGATTACTGAACTAGGTAATACAATTAGAACAGCTAGAAATACTAGTAACTTTGTACGGATCTTGATATTCATCATAATTTTCGTTCCTTTTCTCCGAAATAAAGTATATTACTGTGTAATTTATTTCGGATTAATTGTTATATTTTATATAGACTTACATTTATTTCCTAAAAATAACAATCATTGGAAGTCAGCATCATTAGTATGTAAATTTGTTATTTCTATTGGTTAAGACAAACTTATTTATTCTGAAATTGTGTATATAAAAACAATCTCTTTTTATATAGATGTCTAGTCATTTCATTTCAAGGTACAATTCTCTATATATGTAAAATTAAAGTATATTAGGGATAAGTATGTTTTCAGGTGTAATTGAAGGAGAAGAACTATACAAGATATTGTTCTTTTGGATGTAAGATGTCGTATTAGGAGTATTTCTTTTGAACACTATTTTCAAATTTCGTTAATGTGATTTGATAAATTAGCTCTAATTTTTTTATTAAACTGTAGAAATCAGTATCTAAAGTGTCTAAGTTTGAAAGTATTTTAATAATGCTTTCTTTTTCTTTTTCTAGAGAAGAATAATTCATACTGTGAAGTAAATTTACATAATTTTTATTTACTGTCATATTTTTTTCCGTTCCTCCATCGCTATTTAATAACACAATTTCATATAATACACACTAAATTGGAAAAAATCTCTAAAAAAATAAAAGTTCTATAATTAAAATTTTTCTGTGAATTTTCGAGAAAAATATACGAATAATATCTATTACTCACTTGAATTTCAAGTGAATTACTGCAAAATTTGAAAATATTATCTTCAATATAGTACATGACAGTTTTGGACTAATGTTTAATTATTCATTTTAGAAAAGTGGGAAACGTGTATTGGTAAGATTGTTTGCGTTTTCATTTGAGATTCTTAATTTTTTAAAAAAATCACAATGCAGAAATAATCATATTGTTAATATAATATTATGTTTATTCGAAGTAAGTTATTATTTAAAGAGGTGAGTGGATAAATAATAATTGTAAAATATCTTTTTTGTGAACAAAATAAGTCAAAGAAATAGTAGGATTTTTTTATTTTTTAATACATGGACCCATCGTAATGGGCTTCTAAACAACATTTTAACAACATTTCTAACAGTAAGTCGAAAAAAGGGTAAGCAAATTTTCTTGAAAGTTTGCTTACCCTTTTATTGGAATGATAAAAATTATGAATAATAATATTGGCTGGTAAGTACAATCATATTATTGAAATCTACTTTCAACTTGTTGACATACTTCTTCAGCAGATAATCCACTCGCTTCAATTACAGATCCTTGTGTTGCTACATTTTGTATTCCCATTACGTTTGAATCAAGTCCTGTCACAACGCAGCAATCACAGCCATTTGCATCAGATTCCTGCTTTAATTCAATCACATCATGCCCTTTTTCACGCAAAACTTGTTGAACATTTGTTAATGATTGTTCTACTCCAATTTTCGCCATAAATAACACCTCCTCAGAAATATAAGATTTGCTATTTTAAGGAAAAATATTCTTTGTATAAAGAAGATTAAGATCTGAAAAATTAATAATGGAGGTGTTTGAAATGGGAAAAACAAAAAAAGATCCGTCTAGAGTAGGTTTGGGGTCTCCACATGTTCAAGGGCAGGGCACGACTACAAACGAATCAGGTATTGAAATGCCATCTTCTAGAAAAAAACAAAAAAGAGACTAGGAAAAATTTTTATGTTTTAAATAGTAGGCTCTATTAATGCAGATAATTGTGATTTTTAATTAAGTTCCTTTAAAGGAATGTTTTTATAGTCAGTTTGAAGTGAAAAAAATCAAATCAAAAATCATTTTAAATGAGCCAACTAGTAAAGAAAGTGACCACCTAGAAATAGGTGGTTTAATAATTATGTAAAGACAGGTAAAGGATTCATGACCACATATATAGAATAAAGTCATTTAGTATTCGATATGATATTGACTGTTTGAAAGTACAACATAAAAATCAATCTAAACAATACTAGAAAGTAGTTGAGTAAAATGAATCATATAGTTAATGGTGATGTGGTTGGCCAAAAAATTAAAGATTTAGATGGCGATATTATTGTTTGGAGAGAAATGTATGATTTTGGACCGTTTAATCTAACTTGGTCATTGGAAGAGACCTACAAAAATAGAGCCATATTTTTTGAAGAAAAGTTAGGAATACCCTCTGAATTTTTTATAAAAAATTGCCATGACCAGTATAATTTATTAAATGAGTTATCTAGATTAGAAGAAATAGTATTGTGGTTTGAACATGATCGTTATGATCAACTGATGTTAATTTATTTATTAACTGAACTATCTACTTTAGGATTCAAAAAAATCGCGATGGTATCGATAAATAAGTATCCAGGAATTGAACCGTTTCATGGATTAGGGCAACTGACTTCTGATCAATTGATTGAGCTTCTGAAGTATAAGAAAGAAATTACAAATGAACAGATTCAGGAGGCTAAATCGGCCTGGGAAGCTTATCAATCAAATGAACCTGATGAAATTAATCATTTTATCGTAAATACAAAACAATATTTACCCTTTTTAAGACAGTCATTTATTACACACAAGCAATACATACCTACAATAGAAAATGGATTAAATGAAGTAGAAAAGTTATCATTAACATTTGTTGATGAGGGGATAAATTCGTTTGCAGAGCTTTTTAATAAAGTCACTAAACTTAGAGTAAATGATGGATTAAGTGATTTATATTTTTCAGCAATTTTGAGTGAATTAACTGTGGGGAAAAATCCGTTATTAAAAGTTGATAGTCCATTACCAAATTATCTTAATCCTATGCCAAAAGCTAAATTAGAATTAACGAAAAGTGGCAAAGAAGTGTTAAAAGGTAGATTGAATCGAATTGACTTACTTGGAATTGATTGGTGGCTTGGTGGAATTCATCTTAAAAAAGAAATTATTAATTAATAGTCAAAATGCAATTACATACAAAATGAAGAAATAAACCATCTGAATTCAGATGGTACTATTTTTGTTTACATAAAGAAAAGGATCGTGAAAAAATGGATGTAGTATTTAGAACGGAAGAAGCAATATTTAATTTGAGAGTTGCAGGAATTTGGATTGAAGACGGCTATGTACTAATCCATCGAGCGATAAATGATAAAGTTTGGTCATTACCTGGTGGAAGAGTTGAGATGAAAGAAGAATCTCATAAGAGCTTAAAAAGAGAATTTATAGAAGAGTTAGGAATTGAAATTAAGATTGATAGAATGTTGTGGACTGTCGAAAATTTCTTTGAATTTAATGACTCTTTTATACATGAAGTGGGCTTTTATTATCTCGTAACTTCGAATAAAAGGCCATCAGTAAGCATGAATAAACCATTTCACGGACTAGAAGGGGAAAGGTTGATTTATCAATGGGTACCAATTAATAGTTTGAAAGAGGTCGAATTATACCCTGAATTTTTACGTGAAAAAATAAAAGATATTTCAGATCAAATAGAACATATAGTAGTGAAACAATAAGTAAGACCTTTTGATTGCGTTATGAATGAGGTGGGAAATTTGCGTCCAATATTATTAGGTATTTTTGCAGCATTATTTTTTTCAATTACGTTTATTTTAAACCGATCAATGGAGTTATCCGGTGGTAGTTGGATTTGGAGTGCTTCTTTACGTTATTTTTTTATGTTACCGTTTTTATTTATTATTGTATTGCTACGAAAAAACTTAGAAGACTTATTTAAGATAATGAAAGAACAATTAGGTAGTTGGTTACTATGGTCCTCAATAGGGTTTGGTCTTTTTTATGCACCAATTTGTATTGCAGCAGCATACTCTCCTGGTTGGCTTATAGCTAGTTCATGGCAAGTAACAATCATATCAGGCTCACTACTAGCTCCATTATTTTTTGTGACCAGAGAAAGTTCAAGAGGAACTGAAAGGTTTCGTGGGGAAATTCCTTTTAATGGTTTGAAAATGTCTTTATTCATTTTAGTTGGAATCATATTAATGCAAATTGAATTAGCTACTAAATTATCAATTTCAAATGTTTTACTTGGTATCATTCCAGTAATTATTGCTTCTTTTGCTTATCCATTAGGAAATCGTAAAATGATGGATATTTGCGCGGGTAAACTAGATGTATATCAACGAGTTTTAGGAATGACAATTGCAAGTTTGCCATTTTGGCTTATTTTGGCAATTTATGGTGTTTTTACCGATGGACTACCTAGTAAAGAGCAAACTTTTCAATCGTTAATTGTAGCAATTTCATCTGGTGTAATTGCGACAGTTTTATTTTTCCAGGCAACAGATCTAGTTAGAGGTGATATGCAAAAACTTGGTGCGGTTGAAGCGACACAATCAATGGAAGTGTTATTTACAGTAGCTGGTGAATGTGTATTACTTTCTTCACCTATTCCTTCAATTATCTCTTGGATAGGCATGTTCATAATAATGCTAGGAATGATATTACACAGCATTATTTCTCAAAAAGATAAAATGTCACAACAAAATAAAAAGACTTTAAGTTTATGATATTAGTTTTTCTTAGCTGACACAGTATCTTAAGAAATTGAATAAAGGATAATACTTCTGACAAAGTCTCCAAAATATGATTTTCAGACTGCTGAGTTAACTATAAACTAAATGAATCAGATTGAAGGTGAAGTATTGGAGTTTAAATATGAAGAAATTAGTGACAAAGTGGTAATGAACGACGTGGCAAATAGAGTTTCAATTATGCCACCTGATGATTTTAGTTTTAATGAGTGTTTAGTATTTCTAGCGAGATCTCCTAATGAAATATTGCATACAGTTAGAGAAGGTTCACTGTATAAGTTAATTAAAATAGATGAAAAGTTAATTGTAATAAAAGTATTTCAGGAGAATGACGTGATTGTTATTGAGTTTTCAAATCAATCTCTTGATAGAAGTACAAAGTTAGCTTTTTCTTATTATGTATGGGATTTATTTGATTTAGGAAGAGATTTGAAAGATTTTTATAAGATAGGATTAAAGGATAAAGTGTTAAATCAAGTAATCACTAATCATTTTGGTCTTCGAATCATTGGTATTCCAGATTTGTTTGAAGCATTATCCTGGGCAATTATGGGTCAGCAAATCAACCTGACATTTGCCTTTACATTAAAAAGAAAGTTTGTTGAAAAATATGGAGAAAGTTTTAGTTGGAATAACGAAGTATATTGGTTATTTCCTGTTCCTGAAGTAATTGCGAAACTAGAGGTTTCTGACTTAATGAGTCTTCAATTTACAAAAAGAAAAGCTGAATACGTAATTGGAATCGCAAAATTAATGTCAGACGGAATATTATCAAGAGAACAACTCTTAAACCTTCCGAGCTATGAAGAGAAATTGAAAGCTTTAGTTAATATTCGTGGTGTGGGTAATTGGACAGCTGATTATACTTTGATGAAATGCTTAATGGAACCTTCAGCTTTTCCTATTGCAGATGTTGGATTACATAATGCATTAAAAACTCAGCTTAAATTAGAGAAAAAACCTTCGATTGATGAAATTAAACAATTAGCGAAGAACTGGAAAGGTTGGGAAGGTTACGTTACGTTTTATTTATGGAGATCACTCTATATGTAAATTAAAATATTAAATCTCCAAAATTTTTTTTTGAAAACTTTAATTATAGAAAAAATGGCCATTAAAATTGTAAATTCTTCTCATATTTAAATACATAATTGATTTTTGCTGTTAAAATATATGTATTAAGTATAGATGGGGGAACATCATGAAGAAGTTAATTCTCGTAACTTTAATGGCTTTAATTGGAATAACTGGTTATTTCCAATTTACAAAACCTGTGCAAGCAAAAGCTGGCACAAAATTTACTGTAAAACTAGTAAAATGTATTGATGGGGATACAGCAAAATTTACGAAAGTTGGTACAACAAGATTTCTATATATTGATACTCCGGAGAGTACGAATACGGTTGAACCATATGGTAAAGAAGCTTCTGCTTATACATGTAACTTGTTAAATAAAGCAAAGACAATACAACTCCAATACGATGGTCCAAAGAAAGACAAATATGATCGAGCTCTTGCATGGATTTGGATTGATGGTAGATTAATTCAAAAAGATATTATTAAAAAAGGTTATGTTGAAAAATTTTACGATTACGGTACATATTCATATGAAACGGAATTACGAAACCTACAAGCAACAGCTCAAAAACAAAAGGTAGGTTTGTGGAGTAAGAGTAAACCAGCGGCAATTAAACCTAATACAAATAATAAAACACAGAATTTCGCAAACTGTACGGAATTAAGAAAAGTTTATCCTAACGGAGTTCCGAAAGGTCATAAAGCTTATCAAGCAAAAATGGATCGTGATAAGGACAACTATGCATGTGAACGTTAAAAACACCTAATGAAGGTGTTTTTTTTCTTTGAAAAACAGCCTTAATTTAAAAGTTTCAATTTATAAGTTGGTAAATTCAAGTATTTTAGTTTATTAGTCTGATAAAATAGATAAAATAATGGTAATGTGAAAATTTTGAAATTAATGATTGGAGAGATGAATGATGAAAATAAACGGATTTGGTGGAATCTTTTGGAGAACTAAAAATATTAATGATTTAAAAAAATGGTATAAAGAAACATTACATATTTCAATGGAAGAGTGGAATGGCACAATCATAAAACCCGAATCCGATAATGAAACCATCTTTTCATTATTTAAAGAGGAAAGTGATTATTTTCCTAAAGAACAGTCTGTCATGCTGAACTTCCAAGTAGATAATGCGAAAGAATGGATAGAACATTTCAAAAAAATTGGTGTAACCCTTTTGAAAGAACCAGAAATAAGCGAGTACGGTACTTTTGTATGGATAGCCGATCCGGATGGCAGATGGATTGAGATTTGGGAAAAACAGGATTAAATTAACAGAGAAATAATAGGGGGATTCTGATGAAAGTTAGTAAACAGAATGCTGAGCATTATATTTGGGGAGAAAAGTGTGATGGGTGGCATTTGGTCAAAAATAATGAATTAAGTGTTATTCATGAGCAAATGCCTCCAAATACTGCTGAAGTTAGGCATTATCATTGTAAAGCACAACAATTTTTCTTTGTATTAAAAGGAAATGCTACTATTGAGGTGAATCGGGAAAGCGTCGAATTAATAGAAAATGAAGGAATTGAAATTCCTGCTAACATTCCTCATCAAATGTATAATAAATCAAGCGGAAATATTGATTTTTTAGTTATCTCACAACCAAATAGTAAAGGCGATCGTGTAGTGGAGTAATGGAATACAATATTTTGATTAAATAAATTGAAACTAGTAATGTTCCGATAAAGGAATTTTGATTTATTAATAGAATAATATAATTGCTAAGATAAGACTTGTTCGTTTGCAGCGGAAAGATAGCAGATTACAGTCGATATCATCAATATTGTGTAACTGAGCCTGAAAATAAATAGAAAAAGTTAAAAGAGGAAGAGTTTATGATTACATATATTAGACGATTATTTAGTAAGGAAACGACAAATCAACCTTCATTACCAGTCAAAGAAACTCGTGCTCTCTCTAAACGGGAAATCGAATTCATTATTAATGAGTTAACAGAGAGACAGCTGAAATGTTTAGACGAGGGGGAAAATGAAAGAATCAGCAAAAATGATGGAGATGTGGAATTTAATAAACTAATAACAAACAGGTTAATTAATAATTTAACATATAAAATTCCATTTCTAGAAATCGAGTTGGTTTATTTAAATAGTGTGCTAAGAGGGAAGAAAAAAAAGCCAATTCATTATAAATTATTTCACGAAGTTAAAGATTCCGATTCAACGGTTATAACTGATTTGGTCATTAATCAAGGTTATTCATTTGTCCCTACAGTGGGTTATTTAAAAATTGGATAAAATTCTCATAGTGAAAAATTAAAGCCTGTTTTGCTAAACAGGCTTTTTTTGTTTATGTCCACTCTAACGCTATTCGCTTATATTTTCATTGCTTGTTATAGGTAAATCATTAACCTCGTACGCTACTCTAATACCAGATTCAATCGCTCCTTGAATCCAACCTGGAGCTGTGGAAGTATGATCTCCTGCAAAATGAACAAGTCCTTCAGGCGTAGCTATATGAGGAGAAATTTCTGTTTGTTGGTCTGGTTTATATATTGCGAATGCACCGCCAGAAAAGGGGTTTTTAGCCCAGCTAAATGTGGTTCCAGTTAAAAACTCATCATATATTTCTTTCCCATAAATATAAGCTAAATCTTCCAGTGCGTTTTCTATTTGTTCTTTTTCAGTTAAACTATCCCAGATTGTCGCATTATCTTCCCACGTATAACTTGCTAAAATCACACCAGGACCACTGGTACCAACAGATTGGCTTGGAAAATAAGAATATCTTACAGGTAAATCTGAAATCATTTTACCTCCAACAAAGCCTTCCTTTTCCCAAAATCTAGTTCTAAATTGTAAACCAATTTTAGTTGAGGCAACATAATGTAATTGTCTAATTGCTTTATGTTTTTCGTATGAAAATAAATTACGAGGAGTTACTTCAATGAAGTTCAATAGTGAGAATGGGATGGTGATGATGGCTAAGTCCCCAGTAAAAGCATATGGTTGTGAGTTTTTCGTATCAACTGTATGAATCGTAACTTGTGAATCTTTTTGTTCAATATGTCTCATCTTTTGATTAAAGTAGATATTTTCTTGTAATTGTGGGAGAAATGAATAAGGAAGGTGATCGTTGCCTCCTTTAATTTCATAGAACTTTAGTCCAGGAGTAAATAAGATCATTACTTCCCTAAGTAAGGCTGTGAAAGAAAGCTCGGGAAATCCCTCGAGTCCAAGAATTACTTTAATCATATCAATTGCGCCTATTGATAATCTTCTACCATATGGATTGTACTTTAAATAATATTCCATTGAGTATCGGTCCAGTAATTTAATAACGATTTCCCAATTTTTTTTAGGATTTTGTTTAATAAAATCGGTAACTGGCTGAATTGCGTATTCTACTAATTCTTCTGCAGTCTTTCCTTTTTCGGAAGGTGCTGTAGGAAAGTTAAGAATATCTGGATTCTTTTCATAAATCGATTGAATTGTCCGAACAGCATTGACGTAAATAATATCATTTGGCGTGCTATTAATAAACTCTTCAATGGGAAGGTTAAATTTACGTATATATTCTAATACGAGTAAATGAATAGAAGGGATTCGCATCGCACCATTTTCCATATATTGCCCTGCAAAAAATGAAGTTCTATTCGTAAAGATTCGGCCACCAATTCGATTATTTCCTTCAATTATTGTTACTTGATGCCCCGCTTCTTTTAATAGGGAAGCTGCTACTAAGCCAGATATACCAGCTCCCACAATGAGAATATTTTTAGGTTCTAAGGTTTTTGGTAGTCCTGTACGAATCGTTTGAAGCATTTGTTCCTCTGTTAAAGGGCTCTCCATACTAACTGATGGCATATGTTCGCTCCCCTACCATTTATTTAATAAGATTTATAAAATCTTATTCAAAAGTAGGGGCATATAGAAGATTGATTTTAAAGTGAAAATTCACTTGTGAAAAGAAATAAAAAGAGCTTGAAAAATCAAGCTCTGTGGATACACTTTTGGGTATCTATCTTTTGCGTCTAAATAAACCAACAATAAAGACAATGATTGCGACGATTAATAAAATATGTATTAACCCGCCTGCAATGTGGAAGGTAAAAAAGCCTAAAACCCACAATATTAACAGAATAAAAAATAAAATCCACATAGGTTTTCATTCCTTTCTTTATTTACTGTATTATTACGATGTCCAATTTTTCTTTTCATATCCAAACTGATAAAAAGCAAAAAAATAAAAAAACGAAGCTTTCACACATCAAAGCTTCGTTTTTTTATTTTTTTAAAATTCATCAAAAACAGTATAAGGCATCTGTCTTTTATGTCTAGACTTATTAAACCAAGATTCTATTTTTGCTTGTGAATCAGCACTTATTTCTTTGCCTTCTAAGTAGTCATCAATATCATCATATGTAACACCTAATGCTACTTCATCTGCTAATTGAGGTCGATCCTCTTCAAGATCGGCTGTAGGTACTTTTTCATATAATTTTGGTGGACAGTTCAATTCTTGTAAAAGCATTTTTCCTTGGCGTTTGTTTAGGCGGAAAATGGGACAAAGGTCAGATCCACCGTCTCCATATTTTGTATAAAATCCAGTTATCGCTTCTGCAGAATGATCAGTCCCTAAAACTACACAACCATTCATTGCTGCAATGCTATACTGAGCTTTCATTCTTTCACGAGCTTTTTCATTTCCTTTTGCAAAATCAGTTAACTGAATACCAATATTTTTTAATGTTTCTACACTAGCATCAACTGCTGCTTTAATATTGACTGTATATAATTTTGTTGGTTGAATAAACTCAAGCGCAAGTTGGCAATCTTCTTCATCCATTTGAACACCATATGGAAGTCTAATAGCAATAAATATATATTTTTTTTCAGATTGTTCTTCATTTAATTCGTTTACTGCTAATTGAGCAAGCTTACCTGTTAATGTAGAATCTTGGCCACCAGAAATCCCTAATACAAAGCCATTTAGAAAAGGATGCTTTAAAAGATAGTTTTTTAGAAAATCGATACTTCTTCTTATTTCTTCTTTGGGATTGATTACAGGATTTACTTTCATTTCTTCGATAATTTCTTTTTGTAATTTGTTCAATCTTCATTCTCCTTTTGATACAAATTATATTTCTTTATATATGCATAACATTCTTCAGGTAATAAATATCTTGGCTCTCCACCTTTAGCAAATTCTTCTCGTATATAAGTAGAGCTAATCTCCATTGCTAAGCCTTTATCAATTAGATGAAATCTAGAGCCATTATCATTATTTCGAAGAAGAGGGGAACGAGAAATTGTTTTTAACATATCAATTCCATCACGAGCCATAACAATAAATTTATTTTCTGAAACTAACTGATCCCCATATTTCCACTTTCCTTCAGCAATATCTTCTAATAGGTCAGCACCCATTATGAAGTAAACTTCATCTTCACTATACTTCGCTTTAAAATGATTCATCGTATAATAAGTAAATACTTCCCAAGCTTCTTTACTCATTTCATAATCATCTGCTATAAATTTTGAATTATTTTTTATAGCTAGATTCAACATATTCCAGCGATGATCATCCGTATTATGTAATTGTTTGTCTCTTCTTTTAGACGAACATGGTAAAAAAATAACCTTATCTAATTGACATCGATGTGCAATAGTACTAGCAGTCCATAGATGAACATTTGTAATTGGATCAAAAGAACTGCCGTAAATTCCGATTTTAGCCATTATTCATTTCCTCTGTTTTCTTCCTAGCTTCCGCTATTTTTTCCATTTTGTTATCCCAACACTTTTGACTTAAATCCACTGGATATTCTTCAGGGTTTAACGCACGCTTGTATTCTTCCCATAATAAATTTAAATTTTCTTCAGCAAAAGCTTGTATGTCATTGATTCCAGGTAATTTATAAACAAGCTCGCCATTTAGAAAGATTTGATGGTGTAGTTCTCTCGCTTCAAAATTTGTAACAAATTTACTAATATAAGGATGAATTGGATGGAATAATTTTATTTTTTCTTCGGATTCAGGATCTTCATCTTCCAATGCAATATAGTCAGCTTCTGCATGATGATTAACAGTATTAATGATACGATAAATTCTTTTTAGACCTGGAGTTGTTACTTTTTCTGGATTTTGTGAAATTTTAATTGTATCAACCATTTGACCATTTTCATCTTCAATACTAACTAATTTATAAACAGCTCCTAAAGCAGGTTGATCATAGGCTGTAATCAGTTTTGTGCCAATACCCCAAGAATCAATCTTTGCTCCTTGTGATTTTAAATTTAAAATCGTATACTCGTCTAAGTCGTTAGAAGCAACAATTTTTGTATTTACAAAACCAGCATCATCTAACATTTTCCTAGCTGCTTTAGACAAATAAGCTAAATCTCCACTATCTAATCTTATCGCGGCAAAGTTGATTTTATCTCCTAATTCCTTAGCTACTTTTATAGCATTTGGAACGCCGCTTTTAAGCGTATCATATGTATCAACTAAAAATGTACAATTGGTATGACGATCTGCGTATTTTTTAAATGCGATGTATTCATCTCGATAAGTTTGCACAAGAGCATGTGCATGTGTACCTGAAACAGGAATATTAAACAATTTGCCTGCGCGCACATTACTTGTCGCATGAAATCCGCCAATAAAAGCAGCCCTAGCTCCCCAAATAGCAGCATCAAACTCTTGAGCACGACGGGTACCAAATTCCATAAGTGTGTCATTACCAACTATATGCTTAATTCGTGAAGCTTTTGTAGCAATCAGTGTTTGGTAATTTATTATATTTAATAAGGCAGTTTCAATTAGTTGAGCCTCTAGTAATGGTGCTTCAATTCTTAAAATCGGTTCATTTCCGAAAACTAATTCACCTTCTTGAAGTGATCTAACAGACCCTGTAAATCGAACTGCAGCTAAATATTGAATATATTCTTTGTCATACCCAAGTTCATTTTGAAGATATTCTAAATCAGTGTTGCTAAACTTGAAGTTTTGCAGATAACTGATTAATTTTTCTAAGCCTGCGAATATCGCGTATCCATTTCCAAAAGGTAGCTTTCTGAAATATAGTTCAAATACAGCCTTTTTATTATGTATATTGTCTCCCCAATAAGTCTCTGCCATATTGATTTGATATAAATCAGTGTGAAGTGCATAGCTATCATCATGATAATTAAAATTCATTCGCATTTCCGCCCTTAATAGATTTTTGAAATGTGTAAATATCAGTCAATTTCCTATTTTTAAATTGGATTTATAACTAATACAATACTTTTAGTATGAGCATCGAATAAGAATAGTAACAAGTAAACATGTACATACATCATTTAAATTAATTATGGCTTTTTTATCCATTTAATAATCTCTTCATTATTTTTGAAATGAAAGATTATTAAATGATTTGTAGAAAGTTTCACAAGACTGTATAGACAATTACTATAAATTAACAGGAGAACAATAATTTCAATTTTCACTTCAATCTTATTATAAGTCAAACCATATGAAAACCTAAATATGGAAATTTATTTTGAGTAATCATCCAATTTTCATTATCAAATTCAACAAAATAAAGAGTTTTAAAAGGATTCATTGATTATATGACGAAATCTTTAAAATAATTGACTAGTATTTATTCTGTAAATAATTGGTATTTGAGGTGAAAGAATGAAAATTTATCAAGCAACAAATAACGATCTTAATGGAATTACAAGTTTATTTAATAAGTATCGAATGTTTTATAAACAAGAGGAAAATTTAGAGGGAGCTCGCGATTTTATCTATGAAAGATTTCAACAAAATGATTCGGTTATTTTTACAGTTGTAGAAGAAGGCGAATATTTAGGATTCACACAACTATATCCTTCATTTTCTTCCGTATCAATGAAAAGACTTTGGATATTAAATGACTTATTTGTAGTCGAATCATCGAGAAAAAAAGGTGTCGCGCAAATGCTATTAGATACTGCGAAAAATTTTGCAATCGAAACTAATGCAAAATCCATAGAACTACAAACAGCCATTGATAATAAACAAGCTCAAAGATTATATGAAAAAAATGGTTATAAAGTCGAGACGACATTCTATACATATTCATTAAGTTTAGAATAGACCTTTTTGTGGAAGGACTTCTATTAATAGCTCTTTATTTAATGAAGGAATAATCCTAATCAAATTCCAGACGTAGAACGATTACTTAGTTCGTATACACACAGAAGCCACCTAGGAATAGGTGGCTTTTTTATTAGGAAGTTTGATTGATTTCCATAGTATCAAACACTTGAATTGTACGTTGATTTTCATCAATGCTTTCTTCAAATTTACCATTTGTATAGTTTGAAATGACGCTTCTCCAGAATGCTTTGGCAGGCAAGTTTTTTTCTACTTGTGAAATTCGCCATTTTCCTGGAAACATGTTGAATAGATTTTGTGCTACTTCTTTTCCATAACCATGTCCTTTATATTTTTGGATAATGAAAAATTCTTCAATTACATTCGGTGAATTTTCTGCTGAACTTGCTACTAAAGCAAATCCTATATATTCTTCATCAAGTTTAACAAAATAAGCGTGATAGTTTTCGTCATCCCAATACCTTTCCAAATTAAAATTTTTATAGGATCCGTTCTTTTCTAACTTAAGTGGAATGTATTTATTAAATTCATAAATATAAAATTGCATTAAATTGTGTAAAACTGCTTCTTCTTCTTTTTTTACACGTATAAGACTAATCAAAATAAGCACCCCCTCAATTGAGCTTTGTTAATTAATACTTATTTATATAATAGAAAAATCCTTCTTATTAATTGTTTTTAGGAAAAACAAAAGGGAAAATTATGTAAATGGTGAATAAGTAAAAGTGGAAAAAAAGGGTTAAAAATTTCAGGACTATTTTATTTAAGAGAATCGATACAGTTTTTCTAAGCATCTGATTTTGAGAAAGCAGTAGAATGGTATTGCACGGTATTGGGTTTCTGTTAGATGGAAGGATTCAACTAATGGTTACACTGTTTTAAATAGTATAGAACAGTAAAATGGTTTGAATTTGAAGATTTAGAGGGTAATCGTTTAGGGGGATGTTCACCCCAAAATGAGTTTTATTTTGTAATAAACAATAAAGTACAAGAAAGGTTCGGATATGAATAAAAAAATTCTTGCTGCAATAATAATTGGCATAACAGCCATTGTAATATCGTCTGGGTATATTATTAAAAACTTTAGTACAAAAGAAGAAGCAGTACAATTTATGATTCATAAGGATTTACCGGATCTTAAAAAAGAAAACTATCAATTAGTGATTATACCTGGAAGTCGATACGTTCTATGTATTACAGATATTCCTCATAGTATTTATATTTATAAAGCAGCATCAATTTTTAATGTGAATTTTGCGTCGATGTCAGGAGCTGAACACTTGTACGCAGGCGATGGGAAGACAATGCATTATCTAAATGAAAAATTGATTTATGGTTTTGATAAAGATAGACCAGTGGGAAAAGAGATTTTTATAGACAATAAAAAAATGAAAACAGTAGAATTAAATCAGTATTTCTCAAAAAGTAAATACAAGATGAATTATAAAAATTTAGTATTCTATTACCCGGAGAAGCCGATAGAAACATTAAAAAATAATTTAGGATTTACAGAAATCCAATATCATTAACTACTGAACTTACAGCAATGCTAAATATGGTATTGCTAATTTTTTTTTGAAAAATTTGAGTGGCAGGGAGAAAACGAAATGTTTGATCAATCTAATTATGAATGTCGTGTTGAATGGGGAAAACGTGGAGCTAGGGAAGCAGCGGAACGTGGTGATATAGCAATTATAGTTGATGTTCTTAGTTTTTCATCAACTGTTGTTTCAGCTCTATATCAAGGAGCAATTATTTATCCTTATCCGCCAAATTTAGATGGGAAACATTATTCAGAGTCGATTGGAGCGGAATATATTTTAGGAAGAAATGAAGCAGCAATTTTAGGGAGGGCTACTCTTTCTCCGATTTCATTTAATCAAAGTCATGCAAAAACTAAGTATGTATTATGCTCACTTAACGGTGCTTTCTGTTCATGGATTGCTGCAAAAGTACCTGCATTATTAATTGGTTCTATATTAAATGCATCATCTGTTGCAGCATTTGCAAATCAGTTAAAAAAACAAATAAAAGCAAACATAACGATAATACCTTGTGGTGAAGTTTGGAATGAAGTACAGGAAAATGAAGATGCATTACGACCATCAATTGAAGATTATTTAGGTGCTGGAGCAATATTAGCCGAATTGGAAGGGACAAAATCGCCAGAAGCGGAAGTTTGTATAGGTGCGTATCTGCACTCTAAAGAAAGAATTAATGAATTAATATGGGAATGTGGAAGTGGAAGAGAATTAAGAATAAAGGGCTTTGAACAAGATGTACTACATTGTAGTCGATTAAATAGCTACAAAGTGGTCCCTATATTGGAAAAAAATTGTTTTATTGATGCGCTAAAAATTTAAAAAGGATGAAGTATAAGTTCATCCTTTTTTAATGGTTGTATATCGAGTATAAACCAACATGTTTTATTAAGATTTTTGGCTTACTACCATCTAAGTTAGCTTCCCATAGATTACCAACAATACCAAATTCACTTTTTCTTAACCATGTTATTTTATTCGAAGAAGAAGCATAAATTGGGTCATAATCACCTGCCCCACTAGAAGGATTTGTAATTTTTCTTTGTGTATGATTATGAAGGTCGATCACATATAAAGCAGGCTTAGGTCGTTTCTTTTCATCATTCGACCATTCACTTTCTTTCACTCTTGATACAACAATTGATGAATCATTACACCAGGAAAATGCTAATTCTGCAAAACTTGGCGGTGTTAGATTTGCCGAAGTAAAGGCTGGCATCTCTGAAATTTTCATTTTTTTATTTTTATAACCGAATACTAATCTGCCTCCACCAGCGATATATCCTAATATATTTTTAGTTTGAGCCCATTTGGGATCATCTAAATGTAGAATAATTTCATCCTGAACTTCAAAAACTTTTCCATTAGAAGATATGATACATAGCATATCACTGTCCATCGACCAGGAAGCTGTAGGATTAACAATGAATGAAATCCATTTTTGACTTGGAGAGAATTGAAAGGAACGTGCATTAATTGCAGGGATCGTTGTATTTCCTTTCGTTAAACTCTTAGGGATGACAAAGAATTGTTTTACATGGTTAGTTAAACTAGCAAGATTTTTAAAATCTTTGGGCAACGAAATTTTATAAAGGATAGGGTTTGTCCAGCCATTTGGAGTTAGGGAAGCGGCTGAAGAAGCAATAAAACCTTTTCCGCTAGGAAGCCAATTATAATCATCAACACCTAAAGCAATATTATAAAAGTTTGTGAAATCAGAAATGTTTAGTACCCCATAATCCTGAAAAGCAACAATATTCTTTGTAGGAGACCATTTAGGGTTCTGCCCATCACTGAATATTTTTTCTTCTTTTTTAGTTTTCATATTATATACCCATATCTCAGAACGAGATGGATAAGAGGCAGAAGGACCAGTTGGTATTTCTTTTTGATACAAAAGATAATTTCCATCATGAGACCACTCTGGAGTGTATTGATAGACTGCCTGTACTTTTGTAATTTTTTCTTCTTTGTTACTGATTTTTACCCAAACAAAACCATCTCGAATAAATGCAATTTTTAATGGTTTATCAGTAGTTTCTGCCTGTGCAAAATTAGTTGCAGTTAAACTAAAGACGATCAACATAAAGATAATAATTTTTTGTTTCAATCAATCACCTCGAGATCCAAATTAGGTTTATTATTCTCAAGGAAATCAATAAATATCAATATAGTTATTCTCGCAAAAGTGTAACAATTGCTTTATTGAACCAAGCATTATATTTTTCAACAGGATAAATAAAAAAGTAAACGAATAATATTATTAAATGGAAAAAATTTGAAATAGCTTAAAAGATTTCAATTGAAAAAAGACCCTCCAAAACATTTCTAACACTAGATGAATTTCCTGAAGCGTTAAAAAACATTTAAAAGAAAGTAGAAGCTAAACATGTTACTTGATAATTGAATTGATTCAAATTAGGAGGTTATCGAATGTGGTGGTGGATTCTTATATTGGGTTTATTTTATTTACCAATGTTTTATAAATTAAATAAGAGAATTAGTTTATTAGAAGATGAGATAAGAGAATTAAAGGGTATAAAAAAAATTTATTAAAAGTAATGGACTTCTAGAATTCTATAAAAAGGTGAGCCTCAAACATGTACAAATCTAAGTAGAAATAAAAAGGATGAAAATGCGATGTATATTTATCATCATGGCTTAATTATTAGAGAAGGTACAACGGGTTTAAAAACTGAATCAATTAAAGAATTATTTACTGATGCAGGTTGGCACAACTCCTCAAGACCAAAGTGGCAAGATGAAAAATTCCAAATTATGTTTGAAAATTCAACATGGGCTTTTACTGTTTGGAATCATGAAGAAATGATTGGAATGGTTAGGGTTATTTCGGATAAAGTTATGATGGCAACTATTATGGATCTAATCGTTAGAAGTGATTACAGGAATAAAGGAATTGGAAAAAAACTTATTGAGTTATGTCTTCAAAAATTACCACATGGTGATTGGTTTGCTAATACTTTCGCAAAAAACTTTGATTTTTATAGGAAATGTGGATTTGAGGTAAAGGATTTATCCGAAAATGGTGCCTGTGTATATCATGGGTTTATAAATGCAAGAAAGCAAGGGAATAGGTTGTTTTAATTTTAATAGTTTTAATGTAAGGGGATATCTAAAAATGAATAAATGGATTGGGGCAGCCGGAGTTTGCATAAATAACGAAAATCAACTATTAATGGTACTTCAAGGGCAACCGGAAGAAAAGAAACTTTGGACTGTTCCTTCAGGTGCTCTAGAGCTTAATGAAACGATAGAAAATTGTTGCATAAGAGAGATAAGTGAAGAAACTGGTTATGAAACGCGTATTGTAAAACCATTATTTATTAAGGAAGGTATTTCATACGGAATAACAGTAGAAGTACATTATTTTGAAGTAGAAGTTATTGGTGGTAAAGCACAAATTCAAGACCCTGATCATTTAATAGATGAAATTGCTTGGAAAACTTCTGATAATATAATGAACCTGGAGCTTTCCTTTTCAGAGGACCGTGAATTATTAATAAGCTTACTAAAAGAGAAAAGTGAGAAAAACACCATATTGAAAAACTAGGCATAGAATCATTTGAAAAGCCGCACGGTTAGCTTCCGAACGGCTTATTTCTATACTCTAATATTCTTCGACAGTTGCAATATAAGGTAGATTTCGATAGTTTTGTGCATAATCAATTCCGTAACCTACAATGAATTCATCTGGAATGACAAATCCTACATAGTCTACAGGTAAATTAACTTTTCTTCTTTCTGGTTTATCTAAGAGTGTGCAAATTCTAATGTCTTTTGGCTTATGCATTTGTAGGTGGTCTCTTAAAAAATGTAAAGTCAAACCACTATCGATGATATCTTCAACTACAACTACATTTTTATCTGTGATATTTGCATCTAGATCTTTTAGCAATTTTACTTTACCAGTCGATTCGGTTTGGTTACTATAACTTGAAACTGAAATAAAATCGACTTTAATATCACCTTTCATTGCACGTATTAGATCAGCGGCAAATACAAATGAACCTTTTAACACGATAATTAATACAATTGGTTCATTGTTAAAGTCCTTCTCAATTTCTTCAGCGATTTGATTTACCCTATTTTTAATTTCAGCTTCTGAGATTAACGTATCTTTAATTCTGTATGGCATGTAATTTACCCTCTTTTACTAAGATAATTAGTGCGATTAAATCATTCTCATATATTATTAAAACATACATAAGTATATCCAGTTTTACAATATTTACTATATTTATAATAGAAATTAATATTTTCGAGGTGAAATGTAATGGTTAAGGAAAATCAAGAATTAAATATCGTTATTGGCGCAGGTGAGAATAATAATAATCCAGGGTGGCTTCATACTCAAGAAGAAGAATTAAATTTAATGATAGAGTCAGACTGGGAAAGCAAATTTCAGCCTGGAGCAATTAATAAAATACTAGCTGAACATGTATGGGAGCACCTAACATTTGAAGAGGGTGTTCTAGCTGCAAGAATTTGCTACAAGTTTTTAAAAGCCGGGGGACATGTCCGGTGTGCAGTACCTGATGGATATTTTCCAAATGAAGAATATCAACGAACTGTAAAAATTGGTGGACCAGGACCACTCGACCATCCAGCTGCTAGTCATAAGATTGTTTTTAATTACCACACGATTACATCAATGTTTGAAAAAGCTGGTTTTACAGTTCAATTACTTGAGTATTGTGACGAAAATGGTGAATTTCACTTTATAGAATGGAATCCAGGGGATGGTGTGATTTATCGATCAAAACCTTATGATCATCGTAATCAAAATGGAGAACTAGGATTTGTATCTTTAATTGTAGATGCAATAAAACCGAATACGGATATGATAGAGTAATCAATATAAATTAAGCAACAGTATAAAGTGGGGAATGAATTTTAATGAAGTACCTTCAATTTGGTAATAATAGCCATATACCAAATTTGGAGGTTTTTTTATGAACGAAAAAATTGACTATAATGGCTTACCAAAACATTCAAAGCCTTTATGGAGAAGTGGTTTAAACGTACCTACGTTCCCAACTTATAATGATGATCAGGAATTTGATGTTGTAATTGTCGGTGGAGGAATTACTGGAATCACAGCAGCATATTTTCTTACCCAAGCTGGAATGAAAGTAGCACTGATTGATGCAAATAAAATACTAAATGGAGCGACAGGTCATACAACCGCAAAAGTAACAGCTCAACATGATTTAATCTATCATGAGATGATTGAACACTTTGGATTGGAAAAGACGAAAATATATTATGGATCAACTAAACATGCAATGAGTTTCATTAAAAAATACTGCACTGATAATCAGCTAGATTGCAATTATGAGGTTCAAGATGCGACTATTTATACAAATTCAGATGCATACATAACTAAATTAAAACAAGAACTAAGGGCATATGAATTACTAGGAATAGATTCCTCACACTCAGAATCAATTCGATTGCCGTTACAAACTAAATTTTCTATTTCAATGAAGGAGCAAGCGCAATTTCATCCTTTAAAATATTTAATCAATTTATTAAAAGAATCAATTGAAAATGGATTAAGTGTATATGAGGAAACGGTAGCAATTGATGTTGAAACTGGGAAGATTCTAACGGTAATCACTCAAAGTGGTAGAAGAATTAAATGTAAACATGTCGTAAGTGCATCTCATTTTCCTTTCTATGATGGGAACCAAATGTTCTTCTCTAAAATGTACGCTGATCGTTCATATGTTTTAGCAGCGAAGATTAAAACACAATTTCCAGGAGGAATGTATTTAAGTGCAGAGGATCCAAAAAGATCATTAAGAACCATTAAATTCAATGATGAAGAATTAGTCCTTATTGGAGGGGAAAGTCATAAAACTGGCCAAGAAACTCGTACAATGAGTTTTTATGAAAATTTACAACAATTCGGCGAAGAAACGTTTGGAATTGAAGAGGTAAAATTTAGATGGTCTACTCAAGATTTAATTACACTCGATAAAATGCCCTATATAGGACGTCTATCTAAGAAGAATAGCAATATTTATGTAGCTACAGGATTTCGTAAGTGGGGTATGACAAATGGCACTGTATCTGCGAAGTTAATTAGTAATTTAATTTTAGAAAAAGAAGCAATAGATGCAGAATTATTTTCACCTTCTAGATTTCAAGCAGATCCAAGTATCAAACATTTCTTAATGCAAAATATTGATGTTGCAAAACACTTGATTGAAGGGAAGATAGAGCCTGTTTCTCGTAAAGTAGAAGATTTATATACTGATGAAGGATCTGTCGTTAGCATAGAAGGTAAGAGAGTTGGAGCTTATAAGGATGTGAATGGAAAAGTACATTGTGTGGACACTACGTGTACTCATCTAGGTTGTGAAGTTGAGTGGAATAACGGTGAAAAATCATGGGACTGTCCATGTCATGGTTCTAGATTTTCCATCTATGGAGAAGTATTAGAAGGACCAGCAGATTCGCCTTTAAAACAAGTATTTTTCAATAATTAACATTTCATCAATTTTTAGATAGAGAGAATTAAATTAGAGGAGAAAAAGATGAATAAAAATAAAATAGCAGTCATTACTGGAGCAAGTCGCTTAAATGGGATTGGAGCTTCAATTTGTCACGCATTAGCTGACGATGGTTTTGATATTTTTTTTACATATTGGACTAATTATGACTTAGAAATGCCATGGGGTGTTGAGGCTAACGAGCCAATCAAATTGAAAGACGAATTAAAAAGCAAAGGGGTAAAAGTTGCATCTCTCGAAATTGATTTAACAAAAGAGGATGCACCATATGAACTCTTTCAAAGAGTCATAAGTGAACTTGGAAACCCGAGTGTATTAGTTAATAATGCTGCTTATTCTACAAATAATGATTATACAAATTTAACGCCTCAAGAACTTTATAAGCATTATGCAGTAAACATTCAAGCTACAACCTTATTAAGTATCGTTTTTGCTCAAAATTTTAAATTTACGTACGGTGGTAGAATTGTTAATATGACATCAGGACAATTTAAAGGGCCAATGCCAGGTGAGCTTGCATATGCGACAACCAAAGGAGCAATAGATGCATTAACGATCACATTAGCTTCAGAGGTTGCAAAGTTAGGAATCACAGTAAATGCAGTAAATCCTGGTCCTACAAATACTGGATGGATGACGGATCAGATTGAAGAACAGTTATTACCTTCATTTCCATTTGGTCGAATAGGTGAACCTCGTGATGTGGCTAAACTAATTAAGTTTCTAGTTAGTGAGGGTGGTGACTGGATTACCGGTCAAATTCTACATTCTGAAGGTGGATTTATGCGCTAAAAAAGCTGCATAATATTAAATGAAACATTTAAATAAAAAAACTGTGTAAAGCGTGAATCTTTACGCAGTTTTTTATTTAGAATAAATTGCATCGTATTCCATTACATAGCAATCTCTATACTCTCCTTCATGCCATTCATGCTTAGGGAGTAGTTTAACGCGCTTAAAGCCGCATTTTTCATAACATGAAATGGCTCTGCTATTCCATGTTTGCGGATCCATTACTACCTTATCAGCTTTAAGATGATTTACTAAGTAGTCAACTGTTGAAGAAACTAATAGCCTCCCAATTCCTCGGTTCCAAAAATCGATTTCTCCAATAAATTGATCCATACCAAATAAAGTCTCGGTAGAATTTTCATATCCATATTCTTTTTTTGACTCATCATCTAGCTTGTAAAATTGAATATAACCAATTTCTTGTTCATTAAAACTTACGATACACATTTGTACTGCTTCATCTTTATTCAAAAAAACACTTCGTACTTTTTCTTCATTAAATGGTTTATCTCTTCCTTCGTAATACTGTAGAACATCGGGGTCTGATAGCCACTTACTTAAAAAGGGAGTATCTGACTCATTTAATTGACGGATTGTTAAATTATCTTTTTCAAAAATCATTATTTTCCTCCTACTTTTTAGTAAAAACATATCTGTATTAATTCAGTTTAATAAAAAGAAATCCTTCTTAGAAATTAATAAGTAGAAGGGAATCGCTAATATCTCAAGAATATATAATCTGTAATTTTATTTTGAATGAAAAAACCAGATATATTTTTTGACTTGCAGCAAAGAGATTAGATGCAAGTGTGAATGGAAATTAAACTTATTAATAAGGGAGAAATATTTATATGCCTATATCACGTGAAGTTTTATTGGAACATAACGATGAAATGATAAATTGGGTTCATTCATTAAACCAATTATCAGATGGGAAATGGAGAACTGAAATTGCTGAAGGAAAGTGGACGATTGCTGAGATAATTTCACATTTACATGCGTGGGATTATTATATGATTGATTCAAGACTCTCGATTCGTAATGGAGAATTTCCATCTCCTCCTGATGTTGATGAGTATAATTCATTAGCGGCAGAATATGGAAGAAATGAAACAAAAGGGAAAGTAATAAACGAGTTTATTAACAACCGAAACAAATTAAATGAATTACTTAAAGGCTTTGAGGAAGATGATTTAATCATTCCATTTTATAGAAACTATTCTATTTTAGAGTACTTAGAAGGAACAGTTGAACACGATTTACATCATAAAAAGCAAATCTTACAAATCATAGATTAAAGCAGAAGAGGATCTCATTGTTTGCTGAGTACCTCTTCTTTTGCTAATGTCCCTATTCGTGAATTTTTAAAATGATTCGTCCATTCCCATGACCGGTTTGACTTAATTTATGTGCCTCTGCTACTTCATTCAACCGAAAACTTTTTGATATATTAGCAGTTAATTCTTTTTGGGCGATTAATTTCGCTATTTTAGAAAATACTTCGTTAGTTGGTACCTGGTTTGGTTTAATGGCAGTAATATTTAATTGTTTCGCGATTTCAGCATTAGGAAAAGCAACAATCGAAACAATTGTCCCTCCTGCTTTCACAATAGACCAAGAACGATCTAACGTATCGCCGCCAATTGTATCAAGAACAATATCTACCTTGTCTACAACTTTTTCAAATTGAGTTTGAGTGTAGTCAATTACGGAATTTGCTCCCAATGATTTAACAAATTCCAAGTTTTTCGTTGAAGCAGTTCCAATTACTTCAGCACCACCTAATTTGGCAAGTTGAACAGCAAATTGACCAACTCCACCTGCCGCACCGTGTATAAGAACCTTGTGCCCTTTTTTTAAACCACACTCAGTAATCAATGCATGCCAAGCTGTAGCGGCACCTCCAGATATCGTTACAGCTTCTTCAAATGTTAATCCTTTAGGCATTAATACAATATCACATTCTTTTATTGTTAAATATTCTGTATATGCCCCGTTTGAACTTCTCCCAAATACCATTTGTCCAACCTTTATTCCTTTAACAGTTTTCCCGATTGCTACAACTACTCCAGAAAAAGATGTACCTGGAGTATACGGAAAATTCATTGGATTAAATTTTTGGAGATATCCTTGTCTGATTTTCCAATCAATTGGAAGTACAGCTGCGACATGAACGCGCACAAGTACTTCATCGTTAGAAGGCTGAGGGCATTTTATCTGCTCATATTTTAAGACATCGGTATTTCCATATTCATGTACTCTAATTGTATTAATTATTGAAGGTAACATATTTCCCCCTTTGAACTTTAATTAAGAACTTTACAGTGTATAAACAAATTGTGTAAACTCAGTAAATGAGTGTAAGTTAAATTACTGAGTATACTCAGTGATTAATGTTGAGTATACTCAGTAAAAAGAAAATCGTCAAGGAGTAAAATGATGAATAATAAATCTAACTTTAAACAAAACCCGACAGCAGGTGCTCTTTTAGAATTGCTATTTAAAACTACACATCATCTTCATAGGCAGTTTGAAAATACCTTAAATACGTTTGATACACCTTCTGCTTTAACAGGGCCAAGGCTTAGATTCTTAATTACAGTAGAAGAAGCCGGTCAAATAAGAATGAGTGATATTGCTGCTAAACTTGGAATTCAACCACGAACAGTAACACAATTTGTTGATGCTTTAGAAAAAGAAGACTACCTTATTCGAATTTCCGATCCTGAAGATCGACGAGCTACACTTTTAAAAGTAGCTCCTCAGGCGTTGAAGGATATCAAAAAAGCAAGAGCCTCTATGAGTTTGGCAGCAGAAAAAACGTTAGCATATCTACCAGAAGAACAGCGTATCCAACTTTATAATTTATTATTTGAGTTAAAACAAGAAGAGAATGTCTAGGAGGATATTCTTTTTTTTAGTTTCTTTTTAAATTGAATATTTGTAAAAGGAATTCGAAGGAATAAAATGAAAGATAAGTTAATGTTGCAAATAGTGAGGAGATGTTTGAATGCTAATCAATAAAGTGGTTTTACTTACGACTAATTTAGTGGAAACGAGAGATTTCTATATTAATAAGCTTCAATTTGAAAGCACAGAGATAACGAGTGATAGCTTCACAGTTAAAGTTGGAAATAGTTTGCTCAAGTTTATAGAAACGCAATCAGAAGTAGATCCATTTTATCATTTTGCCTTTAATATACCAGCAAATAAATTTAGGGAAGCGAAGGAATGGGCTCAAACAAAAGTGAATCTAACAATTGAAGATGGAAAAGATGAGATTTTTTTTGAATTTCTAAATGCACATTCATTTTACTTTGAAGATCCATCTGGAAATATAGTTGAATTTATTTCCAGACATTCTATTTCGCCGAATACCTCGAAAGAGTTTTCACCAAAGTCAATTATGGGTATTAGTGAAATAAATGTTACGACAAAAGATGTTCATCTAATTGGTAATCGACTAATTTCAAATGGCATTCAAGTTCGTGAGGATAGGGAATTAAATGAAAGTTTAAACTTCATGGGCTCAAAAGGTTGTTTTTTACTTCTAGGTCCACCTAAGAGAAGATGGCTATTTTCTGAAAAAGTCGCAGAAATTTTTCCTGTATCAATTACAGTTGATAACAAATTAGAAATCAAGGTAACGGATATTGGTGAGGTTAGTATTAATGAAATGAATTGAATTGAAATGAAATAAAAACATCTTAAGCTAATTAAATTGTACTTGCGAGAAATCCTGGTGGTTTTGCCTCGAAAGTGGAGCGGCTTTTAGCGAATATGTACTATCTTTTTGACAGAGCTAAAAAAATAAAAATTTAGCGAACCTTTTTGTCATTCGAAACGACTTACTTTATGAAAGGGGGAGGTGACAAGAGCATTTGATGATTAATAGAGAGTCTGAAAAAAAAGAAGCATATTTTAATAGATGGATGAATGAAATTAAATCTGGTAATCAACATGCTTTCTCAGAAATTTATAAAGAGTTTGCACCAAGAATATACGGTTACTTTCGCATTCAATTAAAAAATGAAAGTGATATTCAGGATTTAATGCAACTCGTATTTTTAACGATTTGGCGAAGTGCAAAAAGTTATCATGCTGAATCTAGTCTTTCCACATGGATTTTCGGTATTGCTAGACACAAGCTTTTAGATTATTTAAGACAACAGTACAAAGTGAAGACCTGGGATATTTCTGATATCGAATCGATTGAGATAGAATCAGAAGCTTTAGAACAGGATTTTACCGAAGACTTAGTAACTGAAATTACTATTTCAAATGCACTTGATGCCCTGCCTCCTTCATATGCGGAATTACTCTATTTAGTATTAAAAGAGTCTATGAGTTACAAAGAGATTAGTTATCTACTAAAAATTCCAATTGGAACGGTTAAAAGCAGGATGTATCAAGCAAAAGTTCACTTAAAGAAACAATTACAAATGGAAGGGGGAAGATGATGAGCGCTCGGTGTGATCAAGTAAAGGAACTTTTACCGTGGTTAATGAATGGAACATTACGTAGTGAAGAAACGATTATTGCATTAGAACATGTCAAACAATGTAAGAATTGTAAAAAGGAACTAGTTTTTTTAGTAACTATTCAAAATCAGATTAAAGAGAAACAAGAGCTGATACCTTCAGTTAGTTTTACGAATGAGCTATGGGAAAATATTCTTCTGGCTGAGCCGGAAATAAGAACGAATAGAAATAGTTCGTTTTATGATATACGAAATGCATTTAACTTGGCGCTTTCCCCCTTTAAAATTCTAAAACTTACATTTCATAAAATGTTTGGAACCGTAAAATGGGAAGCGAAACAAATTTATAAAGAACTAGAACATTAATTAGAATGAGGAGTTGGATAGAATGTCAAAAGAATTTTACGAAAATAACCATAACCATAACCAAGTGAATTGGGATGCAAAGGAAGTAGGGAATTTATTAGGAGTTGTTTCAGAAAAAGTACCCGATTTGTTTAGTAAATTATTTAAGATTTTATATTCAGAAGAATCTGCGCGTGAAATGGGTAAGGCAGTAGGAAGTCTATATAAAGAGTTAAAAGAAGCTGGCATCCCACAAGATGTTGCCTTGAAAATGACGACTGATTATATGCTATCACTAAAGGACGTAACACGTGTTGTTAGCAATCAGAATAGCTATAACAATGAACCAAAGAATGAGATATAGGATTATCAAATGAATATCTTATCTATCATCATAAGATCATTTTCAAGTGTAGGGAAACTAAGTGTACTATATGTTAAGAGTAATTTTATTAAAAAATCAGCGATTAAGAAATTCAAAAACGAATTAAACAAGATGGGCATTGCAGAGGCTGACGTTTTAATACTTACTCAAAACTATTCAGATATGGTTAATTTAAATCCATTATTATATTTGAAGAAAAATAAGTGAACATAAAAATATGCATTGGAATTTAAGTCACCTTTTTTAGGGTGACTTTTTGCATTTAAAGTAGGTTTTTACTAGATTTTTGTCGAATATAAAATGTGAAACTTAAATAAGCTGTATGTAATTTCACCGGTCTTTTTAATAAGTTCTTAGCTTACATTTTTAATAAGAGAGCGATTATCAGGCTAAGAATGAGGTGGAATTATGCGGAAAATAAGAGTAAAACAAAGTAAAGGTCAGTCCATTATCGGAATGATCATCGGAATTATTTTTGTCATCATTGGTTTTACAATGGTTATACCAAATGCTGGATGGTTTGGATTACTATGGACCTCAATTGCTCTAATGCTTACGATTTTAAACGGGTATAACGCATTTAATGCGCGAGGAATAGCTAACTATGAAATAAATGTTGATGATAATCGGATGAAAAAGGCAGAAGATTTTGAAGTGAAACTACGGAAGTTAAATAAATTAAGGGATGATGGAATTATTTCGGAAAGTGAATTTATCATTCAAAAGGAAAAAATTCTTGAACAAGATATTTAATTTAAATTCTTAATCTTTTTACTAGGAAGAAGGAAAGGAAATGTTTATTAAGTTATTATTGGAAGTTATGTTGCCATTATTTTTTTATGTCATACTTGGCTATTTTTTTAAGCGGATTTTTAATCTTCATTTAGCAACTTTGACCAATCTTCTAGTCTATTTATTTCTTCCAGTAGCTGTATTTATGAAAATATATAATAGTCCATTATCTGGAACTGTCGCAGGTGGAGTATTATTTTATTTAATTGTACAGTTTGCAGTTATGTCCTTAGTTTCGTACGTAGTGTGTAGATGGAGACGAGTAGAGCCATCGATGCGTGGAACATTTGCAAATAGTATCGCTTTAAATAATTCAGGGAATTTAGGATTACCCGTTAATGCATTAGTCTTTAAAAATGATCCATTTGCTTTAAGTATCGGCGTTTTGATTGTACTCTTTCAAAATGTTATGACCTTTACAGTGGGGGTATACAACGCGGAGGCTGCAGTTAAAATGAAAGAAGCGGTAGTTAAAATGCTTAAACTGCCTATTCTATATAGTGTTGCACTTGGATTTATTCTGCAACTATCACATGTGAAATTGCACTCAACAATTCTAACAGTTTTTGATCCTGTTACGGATGCATTTGCACCATTTGCTCTTATTACACTAGGTGCACAATTAGCTGAATCTGGTAAAGACATAAGTTGGAATAATCTAGCAATCAGTAATTTTCTTCGTCTAATAGGTGGACCAATAATAGCATTCGGGCTTATTCAATTATTTGGTTTTGAAGGTGTAATAGCAAAAGCATTGTTTATTGGTAGTGCGTTTCCTAGTTCTAGAAATAGCGCACTTCTATCATTCAATGGCCCACATGCCAGCTTTGCAGCACAAACAGTGATTACTTCAACAATAGTAAGTAGTATAACTTTACCAATTGTCATCCAATTGGCAAGTGTACTTTTTTAAAGGAAAAAGTGATTGTCATAATGACAATCACTTCAATTTTTTTATTTATTGTTTTCTTTATAATATAATTCCAGTTTATATTTCAGGCTTTCAATCTGCGACAATTGAGAAATTGGGAATCCATTTTTTCTAGTTTTTACACTACACATCCAACACGAACAATGGACTTTTCCCTTCGCAAAATAGCCATGATACTTTGCTGAATAACTCAAAAATTTTACGAGTTTAAGTTTTCGCGAAATAACCCTTTGTCTTTGATACCTAAAATAACTACGGCTTCTTTTTTGAAAATGATGATACATTGGTTAACACTCCCTAGAAAATGGCTCAACCTGTAAAAGTCCCTAGGGTAGTACTAGACGATTACAGGTTGAGTATTGTGTTAACCATTTGTGAAAATAAATTCAATGACATCTACTCCTTAAAGGCTGTTTTTCTATTCTATTAAAGATAATACAGTATATTTTATTTTTTTATATAGTCAAATCGAACGATTGTAAGGGAGAAAATACTGATGCTAAATTCAGAAAAAGACATTATAACCCTAGTAAAAAATGACAAATGGATGATGGATATATTAAACACGGCAAACACATTACAATTACCTGATTGGTGGGTTTGCGCTGGATTTGTTCGCTCGAAAATTTGGGATACATTACATGGATTTGAAGAAAGGACCATTATAGACGATATTGATGTCATTTACTTTGATCCATTCAATGTAGATGAGATGGTAGAAAAGGAATATGAAGAGATGTTAAAAAAGAGACTTCCAAATCTGCCTTGGTCAGTAAAGAATGAAGCGAGAATGCATTTAATTAATAATTTACCACCTTATCACTCTTCTATTGATGCGATGTCGAAGTTTCCTGAAACAGCTACTGCACTTGGCTTGAGGATAAATGAGATGAGCGAAGTAGTTTTAGCAGCACCATGTGGTGTTGAGGATGTATTAAATTGTGTCATAAAGCCAACCCCTACTTTTCTTCAAACTAAAGAACTGATTCCAATTTTTGATGAGAGAGTTTCGAAAAAGAATTGGAATAAAAGGTGGACAAAAGTAAAACTTGTAGTTGAGAGTTATTAAAAATAGATAATAATACATAGAACAATATCTAGTTTTAGTAATAGACTATTTAGGGGGGATTTTTGGATGAAAAAGATATTGTTTATTAGTTTGGCTATCATAAGTGTATTGTGTTTAGCAAGTTGCCAAACGAAAGACTATGGGAATAAGGATGGAAAGACGACGATTGAGGATAAGGATAAAACACCAGTTGAAAATAAAGATAATGAACCTAAAAATGAAATTACTCTTTATGGAAATGATGTTTTTAAAGATATTTCATTCGTTCGAGAAGAGACAGTTAATAATGTTATTCAAGTAGAAGGAAAAGCGAGTGTATTTGAAGCAATGTTTTTATACCGTTTAGAAGATGGGCATAACGTATTAGCTGAAGGAAGTGTCATGGCGGATCAAGGCGCACCAGAGTGGGGAAACTTTAAATTCAAGATTAACCATAAGCAAGCATCCAGCCCAAATGGCGTTTTAACTATATACGTTGCTAGCGCCAAAGACGGTTCTCCTGAACATGAGTTGAATATTCCAGTACAATTTCCAAATTATGAATAATATGATTTAGGACTTTAGAAAACTCTAAAGTCTTTTTTATTATTAATTTGTAGAAATTCTTAAATTAATTTAATGTTTATATTAATGAAAATTAATAATTGAGCAAAATAAATAGTATCTATTGCAGTAATTACATAGTTTATTAAAAATTTCTAATGATTCACTAATTGAATTTTAAAAAATATATAAGTTCGTTTTCATTTTTTACCTATATGCTTATCTAATACAATTAAATAATTCATAAGTGTTATTATAAGGAAAATGAGGGATAAAATAAATGAAAAAAATATTAATTATAGAAGACGAAAAAGAATTAGCAAATTTTATTAGGTTAGAACTTGAATATGAAGGAAATGAAGTTCATATTTCCAATGATGGAAGAGATGGTCTAAACCAAGCGATTGATAATGACTATGATCTAATTTTACTTGATCTTATGTTACCGAACTTAAGTGGCATTGAAGTGTGTAGAAGAATTAGAGCACATAAAGATACACCAATTATTATGATAACTGCCAGAGATAGTGTCTTTGATCGTATTTCAGGACTAGATAGTGGTGCAGATGATTATATTTCAAAGCCATTTGTAATCGAAGAGTTATTAGCACATATGCGAGCAATTTTTAGACGTATCGATCGATCAACAAAAATTCACTGCTTAAAATTTAAGGATTTATCACTTGATTCTGCTGCGAGGGTTGTTAAAAAAGAAGATACGGTTATTGATTTAACTAAAAAAGAATTCGATTTATTATATTTATTAATGAGCAATATCAATCGTGTTTTAACAAGAGAAATCTTATTAGAAACTGTATGGGGCTATGGCTCAACAATTGAAACGAATGTAGTAGATGTTTACATTAGTTATTTGAGAACAAAGCTAGATGATAAAAATAATACTTATATACACACTGTTCGTGGTACAGGGTATGTAATGAGAATGTAGGTGGATTTTGAAAGTAATTAATAAACTATCGATAAGATGGAAAATAACAATCATGATTGTAGGTCTTATGTTTTTCATCTTTACTTTATGTAATATTATTCAGCTTTCTTTAATTCAAATTTCCATTATTAATCAACAGCAACACAGAATTGAAAAGAGATTAAATGAAACGGTGGCCTATTTAGATGAAGAATATAAGCATAAGCAACCGGACAAAAATTCTTTAATAGAAAATAAGTCTTATTTCGAAAAAATCATTCAAAATAATGAAATGATTCGTTTATTAGATGACAACGGAAATGTAATTTTTACTGTTTCCAGGAAGATGCCTGAAATCCACTTTAATAAAAATAGTGTTGGAGAATTTCAAGAATATCGAAAGCATAATCAAGAAATTCTCATTAAAAGTAAAGTTCTTCGCTACGGTAAATTTCATGGTGTACTAGAAGTGGCGATGAATATAGAAATTTTCTCTAAGTTTGTAAAAGAAGCATTTTTTATATTACTTTTTGGTACAAGTATTTCACTTTTATTTAGTATTTTTAGTGGTTACTTTTTTTCGAAAAATCTCTTAAAACCAATTAAAGATCTGAGTCAAACAATGACAAAAATCAAAAATAATCAACTAAAAGAACGTGTAGTTGTCGGAGAAACTAATGATGAACTATCGGATTTAGGTTTAATTTTTAATAAGATGATGGATGAATTAGAAACATCCATTACAAGACAAAAACGTTTTGTGGAAGATGCATCACATGAATTAAGAACTCCTTTAGCTATTATTCATGGTCACTTATCGTTAGTTAATAGATGGGGAAAAAAAGATGAGAAGGTTTTAGAGAACTCATTGAATACGTGTATTAATGAAACAAATCGTATGATCATCTTAACTAACGAACTTTTACAGTTATCTAAATTAGAAAAATCGAATGAACAGATTGGTCAATATGAGCCTTCGAATGTTATTGAAGTAATAAATGAGATTATAAAAAATTATCAATTATTACATGAGGAATTAATCATTCAATTTAATGTAAATGCTGAAGTGATCAATGAAGCAAATATAGCACGTGAACATCTGATGCAAATTCTCATTATTTTATTTGATAATGCTGTTAAATATAGTAATAAAAGTGAAACGAAGATAAACATTAATGTTACTCAATCTCTTGATAGTCTATATATAAAAGTTAAAGATAATGGAATGGGAATTAAACCTGAGGATATAAATCATATTTTTGATCGCTTTTATCGAGCGGATAAGGCAAGAAGCAGAGCGAATGGTGGGAATGGCCTAGGATTATCCATTGCAAAAAATTTAATAGAAAATTATGGCGGAGACTTGCAGATTACAAGTGAGTATGGGGAAGGTACAACTGCCATCATTATTTTAAAAATAGCTGAGTAATTTGTGGAGTAGACTTGTTTTCTAAACAAGTCTACTTTTTTTCGGAATCTAACTTATTATCATAAATAAAATTGATCGAATCGAATACGATATTATTAGTTTGATAAGTATGTTTGTGGTAAAGTTGAATAAAATGAAAATTCATTTAATTAGTAGGGGGAACAATATGAGCCGAGTAAGTATTTCGATTAACTATGCAATTATGATTGAAGAATTACGTAGTGCTGGTGTGGAAAATGGTCAATTAGTTGAAGTTCTCAAACATGAAGATTACGAATTTCTCAATCAATTTGGTAAGGGATTCCCAGATTGGGAGACTTTAGTAAACCTATATAAACGAAATGAAGAAGAGTTTAATAAAATTATTCACGAAGGCTACCAAATTACATTTTTAACTAAAGGATCTTTAATGACCTTATTACGATTTAAATTTGGAATTGAAGTAGAAAAGGATTATGAGGATAAAGGTACAACAATTGAGGGAATCCTTTTATCTGAAGAAGCTGCAAACAATTTAAAGGATACACTTGCGATAAACTGGAAACTTAGTACATATGTTGATGAAAAAGACAATTTATCAAAAATTCGTATTGAACTAGTTAAAGGTACGGAATTCGCGACTTTATAAAAAGAAAACTCTTTATCAAGTTATGACTTGGTGAGGAGTTTTTTTATTATAGGATGTTTTCGTAAAGTTCGTTTCTTTTAAATATAGAGTTTCGTACATTTCCACTCCAGGTTGCTCGCTTTCCATGGGTCGCGCTGCTTTAGCCTCCTGGGCCCACACGATGTGGGGCATGGATGCGTTACGACAGGACTTCGTGGTATTAGCATGCCTACTTTTTTGATCATTTTGGGGTCTCACCTGTCTCGCATCTCCCACAGGAGTCTCGCACCTTTCGCTCCAATTATTTTCATTATCGAGCGTAGTTTTAAGTTTATGATGTTTTTCTAATTTTGATAAAGGGAAAAAAGATTGATAAGTGGAATTCAAAATGTAAGAAATTAGTGATGATTATAAAGGAGAATCAAAATGGTCGTAAAAAAACTTTTTTGGGAGGACCCATATTTAAAGAGTATTAGCGCAACGATCACAAATGTGGAAGGGCAAAATATAACATTAAATCAAACTATCATATATGCCTTTTCAGGTGGCCAACAATCTGATTTTGGTAGCATTGGAGATTTTGAAATAATAGAGGCTAAAAAAGAAAACTTAGAGATCGTTTATACTCTCCCAGAAAATCATACTCTTCAAAAGGGACAAGAAGTTGTCGTTTCAATAGATTGGGAAAAGAGATATCGAATTATGAAGCTACATTTTGCAGCAGAAATAATACTTGAATTAATGTATCAAAACTTTAATCGACCGGAAAAAATAGGAGCAAATATCACAAGTGAAAAAGCAAGAATTGATTTTTATTGGAATGGAAATATAACTGAAACTTTTCCAGTGATAGAATTAAAAGCTAGAGAGTTAATTGATGCAAATCTGAGCATTCACAGTCATTTTAGTGATGAAGAAACACAACGAAGATGTTGGGAGATTCATGAATTTGCAAAAGTACCTTGTGGAGGGACACATATAAAAACAACGGGTGAAATAGGTAATCTAAAACTTAAAAGGGTAAACATTGGAGGAGGAAAAGAGCGGATTGAAATTTATTTAGCATAAAATGAATGAGTGTAACTATATTAATGGTATCGAGAGGATGGGAGGGGATTAATTGGAAATTGCCATTATATTATTAGTCGTAGGTTTATACATAGCTTTTCAGACTAGTAGAGGTAAATCTGCTAAGAGAAAATATATAACTTGGGGAATAACAATAATGCTTATTATTTCTCCAATTATCTCAATGTTTGTCTCTATAATATATGGGCTTAATGCAAAGGATGGTTTTGCAGGGGTTGCTCTAATGATGATTTTACTTCCTCTTACTTTCCTTATTGGTCTTATCATTTTGATACTTGGAATTTTTAAAAAGAATCCATTAAAAGAGGGGATTACAAAGGGATTCAACTAAGTTAACCCAAAAAAGCTACCTGTTTCCGGAGATAGGTAGCTTTTACTATTACATTAAAAATCAAAATTGTCAGGATCTGGACCAACTCGTTTGTTTGAATCAAGTGTTGCAATTTCGTTCATATCATTCGCCGAAAGTTCGAAGTCAAATACTTCAAAGTTTTCTTTAATACGTGATGGAGTAATCGATTTAGGAATTGCTATAACATTTCGTTGTAAGTGCCAACGAAGAATGATTTGAGCAGATGTTTTTCCATATTTTTGTGCCAGATCTGTAATAATCGAATTTGTTAGCGCTTCGCCACCTTGCATTAATGGACTCCAAGCTTCTAGTGCAATACCATTCTTTTGACAATATTCATGCAATTGGTTTTGTGGGAACATTGGATGTAATTCCACTTGATCAACCATGGGTTTAATATTACGATGTGCTGCAATGTCTTCTAAATGATGGATATGAAAATTCGAAACACCAATAGCTGGTACTTGTTTTTCATCATAAAGTGTTTCGAGTGCTTTATAAGTATCTAAGTATTTTTCTTTAACTGGCCAGTGAACTAAGTAAAGATCAACATAGTCTAAACCTAATTTTTTAAGGCTTTCCTCATGTGCTCTTAAAGTTGTATCATACCCTTGATCAGCATTCCATACTTTTGTCGTAACAAAAAGTTCATTACGTGCAACGCCCGATTGACGAATGGCTTCACCAACCTGTTCTTCATTTTTATAAACTGCAGCTGTGTCAATATGACGGTAACCAACCTCAATGGCTGTGCGAACTGCATCTACACCATCTTCAGGTGATACACGCCAAACACCTAAACCTAATTGAGGCATTTTTACACCATTATGTAGCTCTATCGAATGTTCAAATTTCAATTTAATTCCCTCCTTATAAAAGACTAAATCTAGTGTACAATATATTTCTAAAAATTTAAAAAAATAAGATGTGCATAATACAGTTTTTTATTGAAGAAATTAAATAATATAATAAAAAAGTGCGAATAAGTTGTAAATTTTTCATTTTTCCTTCAATATAGGTATAGGAAAAATTTACTTAATTTTTGCTTGGAGGGAAATGAATGTTAAATAAAATTCTAGAATTCAATAAACACTTTGTTGAAAGTAAAGGATATGAGCCATACTTAGCTTCTAAGTTTCCCGATAAAGAAGTAGTAGTTGTAACATGTATGGATACTCGTTTAGTTGAGTTATTACCAAAAGCACTTGATTTACGTAATGGTGATGTGAAAATGATTAAAACGGCTGGAGCTGTAATTTCTCATCCGTTTGGATCAGTTATGAGAAGTATATTAGTATCGATTTATGAACTGGGTGCAAAAGAAGTGTTAGTTATTGGGCACCATGAGTGTGGGATGGGGAATACTGATCCAACACGAATCAAAAAGAGAATGATTGAAGCTGGGATTAAAGAAGATAGTTTAGAAATCCTAGGTTCTTCAGGTATCAATTTGGATAAGTGGTTATCTGGATTTACAGATGTATATGAAAGTGTAGAACACAGTGTATCAATCATTAAAAACCATCCTTTAATACCAAAGGATATTGAAGTGCATGGATTAGTAATTGACCCACATACAGGTAAATTAGAAGTAGTTCATAGAGATGAAAAAACAACGGAATAATTCTTAATTAAAAAGAGTTACTGTTCTAGATGCCAATTCTAGAAAGTAACTCTTTTTATTTGGCTATTTTCGTATATCTTGTTGCTATTTCAGTAAGTGTAAATTGATTTTCACTCCAGAATGCTCGCTTTCCGTGGGGCGTGAGCTGAGCCTCCTAGGCCCACACGATGTGGGTCATGCATGGGTTACGACAGGACGTCGTGTTATTAGCATGCCTACTTTTTTTGACCACTGTGGGGTCTCAGCTTTCCCGCATTTCCCATAGGAGTCGAGCACCCTTCCGTTCCAATCGACTACTGTTTAAAAATTTACAGTACCTAAAAGCAACAATTCTTAAAAAAAGCCTTTTCTTTTGTTATTTCTCTTACCATGATTCCAATAAAACACGGTCGTTTATTGGTTGAGTCGATCGGTTACTAGGATAATAAAGATTTTGATAAAACACGATTTGTTTATCTGAAAACTGAATTGGTTTTTTAAAAACGATCCATGTCACTCCCTCAGTACATGGTGGCGTTGTTAGCGAACCTTTATATACTATTTTTTTACTTGTATTTGGAATGAACGACTGTAAATTTAGTGTGACAATATTTCCATTTTGTCCTTCTCCAGATAATACGTTTGAAGTGATTACTTTTTGAAACTCTTTATTAAATGCACCGACATTAACAAGAATACCAATTGCTGCAATTGATCCATTTGCATCTTTATGTACGAAATGGATTTCTAATGCTGATTGTTTCCCGCTTAGTAAATGTTCACTCGGTGTATGAAAATGAAATTGTATTAACTCATAATTTTTCCCCCTTAAATTTATTGAATTTGAATGATTAAGTGGAATCAATTTAGTTGTAAATTGTTTTTTTTCAATCTTAAAATCACCACTATGATAATTTATACCTAACGGGAGAGAGGATTTGTTTGTTTTTTCAATATTTATTGGCGATTGGCTATTACCTTTTGAGCAAAGCACGTATTCATTTTTGATTGAACTCCAATAATTAGGACCGGTTTTACCAGTATAAGACCAATCAACTTCATTAGTAGATTTAACCGACGGTTCTGTTAAATGAATAACGCGCTCATTTCGGATGTTTGAACACGCAGTTAATAGAAAGAGCAATACGATTACAAGACTAAAAAAAAATTTCAAATAAGTACACCTCTTTTAATATAGGTATGATACGATACATTTTAGACAACGATGTTACGGTACAAACCTATAAAAGCACTCAGTTTAAAGGAGGGTTAATTATGAATTTTGAAGAAACTATGAAAGCTTTAGAAGAAATGGGAACAGAACAAACAAAAAAAACATTTCTACGTCACGGTGCAAAAGAGCCATTTTTTGGTGTGAAAATTGGTGATATGAAAAAGCTTGTAAAAAATGTGAAAAAAGATCAAGACTTAGCATTGGCTTTATTTGATTCAGGAAATTCAGACGCAATGTATTTGGCAGGTTTATCAATTAACCCGAAGTTAATGACAAAAGAGCAACTTCAAAACTGGGTAAGTAAAGTACACTGGTATATGATTTCAGAAAGTATTGTTGGCGCTGTGGCTGCTGAAAGTCCTTTTGCTATAGAATTAGCTCGAGAATGGTTAAAGTCGGATGAGGAGTTAATTGAAGTATGTGGTTGGAGTGTTTACACACATTATTTATCAATTACTCCCGATGAAGACATTGATAAGAATGAAGTGATTGAACTCCTAAACTATGTAGAAAAGAATATTCATACGTCTAAAAATAGAGTTCGTTATGTGATGAATAGTTTTGTGATAGCGGTCGGTAGTTTTGTGCCTAGTCTTACTGTTGATGCAATGATCGTTGCCAAAAAGATAGGTAAAGTAAGTGTTGATGTTGGAAATACAGCGTGTAAAGTACCTTTAGCAACTGATTATATTGAAAAAGTTGAATCAAAAGGGAAAATTGGAGCTAAGAAGAAGACTTGTATTTGTTAGCATGAAGAAATCACCTATGTTAAGTAGGTGGTTTTTTATTAGAAGGAGATATAGTTGAGATGGTTTTAGAATCAGATAGACTTTTTATTAAAGAACTTACAATAAATGATTTAAGTGGTTTACATAAACTGCAATCTAATCCGAATGTTATGAAGTATATTACAGGACGACCAAAAACAATTGATGAAACGAAAAAAGAATTAGAAAATATACTTCATAATTATGAAGTGAAAAATATAAACTTTTTAGTATTGGCAGTATGTGAAAATGAAAATGATGAATTTATCGGAACATGTGCAGTCATTAAAAATGAAAAGAAGGAATACGAGATCGGTTATAGATTAATAGAAGAACATTGGGGGAAGGGTTACGGTTCAGAATTGACTAGACTTATAGTTTCGTATTGCTTTGAAAAACGGAATTTAGGCTATATTGTTGCTTGTGTAGAATTAGGCAATGTTAACTCAATTAAAATTTTGGAGCAATCCGGTTTTCAATGTTTTAATGAATTAGAAGATGAAGGAACCATCACATCAGAAAGATATTATCGATTAGATAATCAAAGACATTATGATGTCTAGTATTTTATATAAAAGTTCTGTTAAAAAATAATGTTGATTTCCGTTACAGGATGCTCCCTTTCCGTGGGGCGTGAGCTGATCCTCCTGGGCCCACACGATGTGGGTCATGGATGCGTTATGACAGGACGTCGTGGTATTAGCATGCCTACCTTTTATCTTTACGGGGTCTCACCCTTCTCGCTACTCCCACAGGAGTCTCGCACCTTACACTCCAATCAAATCATATTAAATCTTTCAGAACGATGTGTTTTGTTAACTATCAACAACAAAACATTAACAGAGCGTATATAAAAGGAGAAAATAATGACAATTCATGGTTTAGATTCACTAAAATACTTACCTTCTATAATTGTCTCAATCTTAAACTTTATGCTCATAGGCTTCGTTTTTTATCGGGTGTATAAAGTAAAGGAAATTAAACCAAAACTTTGGAAGGCATTAGTTGTTATATATACTGGGGCCTTTGCCTTTACATTTAATTTCAATTTCTATCAAAATATTATTCAATTTCCGATTTTACCGATAGGTGTTTGGATCATTTATTGGTTTAGTAGAAGGAGGAAATCTGAAAGATGGACGATCTACCGTGGTTTTGCATGGAGAGGGTTTTTACTAAGATTTGTTTTTATTATAACTAACTTACTAATTCATCCAATCGATTCATTATTATATCCGAAAGATGAAATCCAATCATTTATCTCTGACATTCATGAACCAAGGGTTCTAACGACAAATATAAAATTTAGTGATGTGTCATTAATAAATAATGAAATATTCACTTCAAAGAACTCATTTAAAGTTAGAAATATAGACAGTGAAGCATGGTATTACGAATCATCACATTATGAAGAGAAAAAACCTACTCCGAAAGAACGCTTTCCATATTTATTACTAGGTACGAAACCAAAGTTTGGTAGTGGTTTAGATTCTATGATTTATATAGAAAAAGATGGAAAAGGTATTTTAATAACAACTAACGGAAAGCACTACTACTTCAGAAGTGAAGCAAGGATTATTTCACCAGTTAAAGGAGGAAATAGTCATGTTAACTAATAAAAAACTGATCATTAGTTTACTATTTGTAATAATATTAGCGTTTAGTTTAATCTATTGGTTTTATCTTGCAAAGCCAAAACCGTTTTATTCGGAACGTACTTTAAAACATATCATTAATGAATCCACTGAGGTGGATTATGCAAAGGAAATTCAAGATATCATCTATATTGATCAAAAGCATGTTTACGTACCAATAATATCAAAAGGAAATGAATATGGTGTTAGCTTTTGGAAATGGGAACACCATAAATGGAAAGTCGTAAGTATATCTAATAAAGGTGGAATGCCAACTCTTTGGAAAATAAAACCCTATGATCCTGCCTCATATGCTATGTTTTGGAATTATAGTCCAAGGGATCATGTGAATGAGATTAAGATTAGATTTTTACGCTCTCGAGGATATCTAGTTTCAGATAACATTAATTATTACACGCCTAAAATTCAAATGGAAAAAAGAGTCAGTCTCAATAATAAAACATATGGTTACTTTAAATATCCTCAAAATTGGGTTAAAATTCAAAAGTTGGAACAGAAGGTGAACGCAAGTAATAAATCAATATTTGATGACAATGCTTACCCAACTTCAATAAGTCTCTCAATGACAACATACGACAGGGTAGGAAAAGAAATCTTTCCCGAAAATTCTATTAATGGAAATGGTTATACCTTTGAAGACGATCTCTTTGACAATGTGATTGAAGAAGATGATCAACAAGTAGAAAATCGTAATAATTAATCTAGAAAATAACTACTGGCAATAATTTGTCTTTCATTCAAATAATGAATACAATCAGATTAGGTTAAAATTATTGGAGGAAAGAAATGAAAAAGAAATTCATCATTAACGTTTTAACTGCATTATCCGTTTCGATTTTATTAGCAGGTTGCAGTAGTGATAAAAAAGAAGTGAATCTTACTAGTGGGCATAAAAATCATGAAAATCATGATGAACATAACAATACGAGTGACATTCGTGAACAAACAAAAAACAAAGAAACGTTACCAACGTTCTTGGCTGTAAAAGAACCACAAATACAACGAATATATTTAGTTGCTGCACAAAATGCGGAACTATTGAAAAATATACCATGCTACTGTGGATGTGGTGAAAGCGTTGGACATAAAAGTAACTTAGATTGTTTTATAAATGAACAAAAAGAAGATGGATCAATCGTATGGGATAGTCATGCCACAACATGTGTAAATTGCATGGAAATCGCACTAGAATCTGCTACTTTAAAACAAAAGGGAAAAACCAATTTAGAAATTAGAAATTATATAGATAACAAATATAAAGATGGATATGCAAAACCAACAAACACGCCAATGCCAACCTGAAAAGTGGATGCGCCTTGTTCAGACCCGACAAGCATAAGACAAAGAACAATGAAAGTTGGTTTATACTTTCAATGGGCTTTGGCTTATGACCTCGAGGGTCTAGGCGCAGGAACTGGACAACATGAAAAGTGGAAAAAGCTTGTTCAGCTCTGAGAGGAAAATCTCCGACTACTTGAAGAAGTGGTGATATTTCCACTTCAAAAGTTGTTGGAATTTTACCGAAAAGCGCCTATCCACAACATTCAAAAGGCTGTAACGCACAATAAAAAAGTGATTCTTACGCATTAATGTGTAAGAATCACTTTTTTTATTTATAATCTTGGCCGATCATTATTGTGTGAAATTCTAGTTAATTCTTCATGTAACACTTGATGTTCTGTTTTGTGAGGAGCAGTGGTTCCAAATTTTTTTTCCATAAAAAAGGCAAATATTACGGCTACAAAACAAATCCCCCAGAATAAATATCCGATTATGGTCATTTAAACTTCTCCTTACATGAGTATACCTACTCTTTTCTTTATCTTATGAAATATTCCTTTAAAATTTACAAATATATTTTGACACATATGAGCAAACGCTCATATAATGGTGTTAAGAAAACATATGAATGATTGCTCATGTATTCATAGGAGGATTAAAGATGATAGATGAAAAGAAGAAAATTGAAGATGTTTGTGAAGAGTCTTGTCAGCAAACTATTATGCATGAGGATACAGTACGTATAGTTAAAGAAAGTATGTTAAATATTGAAACACTTACAGGTGTAGCTGATTTATTCAAGGTGCTAGGTGATAAGACGAGAACAAGGATATTACATGCGCTTAGTCAATCTGAAATGTGTGTTTGTGATCTAGCACATTTATTAGAAATGACACAATCTTCAATTTCACATCAGCTACGAGTATTAAAACAAGCTCATTTAGTAAAAAATCGTAAAGAAGGTAAAGTAGTTTATTATTCTTTGGCGGATGATCATGTAACACAAATTTTCAATCAGGCACTCGAGCATATTTTAGAGGACTAAAGTATTGGTGTTTTTGGGAGGAGTTGAGTGTTTTGGGTGCGGGGCAAAGGCAAGTTCGTAAGGAATTAAAATTAGAAGGATTAGATTGTGCGAATTGTGCAATGAAAATAGAAAAAGGTGTTTCTTCAATTAAAGATGTAGATTCATGTTCAGTCAATTTTGCAACTGTGACAATGACCATAACAACTAGCGAAGAGAACCAAGAGAAGGTAATAAAAGAGGCGAAAGATAAGATTAAAAATCTTGAGCCACATATTACCCCTTTATTAAAAGAAGAAGTTGAATCAAAGCAAGAAAAACCAGGACTGAATAATGATACGAAGAAACTATTAATTAAACTTAGTCTTGGTGGTGTAATTCTTCTTTTAGCCATATTTTTAAAAATACCAAATGTCTTTTTATTGATTTTATATCTAACTGCTTATTTAATTGCTGGAGCAGATGTAGTCATGAAGGCGATTAAAAATATATTTAAAGGGCAAGTATTTGATGAAAACTTCTTAATGGGTGTTGCCACGATTGGAGCATTTATTATTGGAGAATATCCTGAAGCAGTTGCTGTAATGTTGTTTTATCAATTAGGTGAATTGTTTCAAAGCATAGCTGTTAATCGTTCTCGTCATTCAATTTCAAAATTAATGGATATTAGACCTGATTTCGCGAATGTAAAGACCGAAAACAAAATCAAGAGAATGCGTGCAGAGGAAATAAAAATAGGGGACATTATTGTTGTTAAACCTGGTGAAAGAATCCCTTTAGATGGACTAATTACTTATGGTTCAACAAGCGTCGATACTTCAGCTTTAACAGGAGAATCATTGCCGCGTGAAGTATTTGAGGGTGAGGAAGTATTAAGTGGATTCATTAATTTACAAGGTGTACTTGAAATTAAAGTAACGAAGGAATTTAATGAATCGACAGTATCAAAGATATTAGAATTGGTTCAAAATGCAACAAATAAAAAAGCACCTACGGAGAATTTTATAACTAAATTTGCAAAAGTTTATACGCCTATTGTCGTTATTACAGCAGCAATCATAGCTGTCATTCCTCCAATTGTTATGTCAGGTGAAACTTTATATGATTGGGTATATCGAGCATTAATCTTTTTAGTTATATCATGTCCGTGTGCACTAGTTGTTTCAATTCCACTGGGGTTCTTTGGAGGAATTGGTGCTGCATCAAAATCTGGCGTCTTAGTTAAGGGTAGTAATTATTTAGAAGCTTTAAATGATGTGAAATATATTGTTTTTGATAAAACGGGTACGTTAACAAAAGGTCAATTTGAAGTAAGTTCTATTAATCCACGAAATGGTTTTTCTAAAGAAGAACTATTGGAATTAGCTGCTTATGCGGAATATTTCTCAACGCATCCTATCGCTCTTTCGATACGTCAAAAATTTGGAAAAGAAATAATAGAAGATAAACTTTCAAATTATAAAGAAATTGCTGGACATGGAATTAGTGTGTTAGTTGAAAAAGATGAGGTTTTAGCAGGAAACGCGCGGTTAATGAATACCCATCATATTCTATTTGATGAAATACATGAAGCCGGTACAATTGTGTATGTGGCAAAGAATAATGAGTATGTTGGATCAATTCTCATTTCAGATCAATTAAAAGAAGATGCAACCAAAGCAATTTCAAATCTTAAACGGGTTGGAATCAAAAAAACAATTATGCTAACAGGCGATTTAAATATAGTTGCCCAAGAGATTGGTAGCAAGATCGGAATAGATGAGATTTATTCTGAGCTACTACCACATCAAAAGGTTGAAAAACTAGAACTTATCGAAAAGATGAAGCTTAAAAAAGAAAAAATTGCATTTGTCGGAGACGGCATTAATGATGCCCCGGTATTAGCACGTGCAGATGTAGGAATTGCAATGGGGGGAATTGGATCCGATGCAGCAATTGAAGCAGCGGACGTTGTACTGATGTCTGATGAACCTTTGAAAATTGTTGATGCAATAAGAATTGCAAAACGAACTAGACAAATTGTTTGGCAAAACATCTTCTTCGCACTGGCAGTAAAAACCTTTTTCTTGTTACTCGGTGTTATCGGAATTGCAACTATGTGGGAAGCTGTCATTTCAGATGTAGGTGTAACCGTGTTAGCAGTATTGAATTCGATGAGGATTTTAAAAATGAAATAATAAAAAACCTAACAATTTTGTTAGGTTTTTTAGCTTGAATGGCGCCTTTTTTTGATAAAATAGTAAAGGAAGACACCTAGAATTATGGCAAGTACACCATATATGATCGACGAATAAACATCCATATACTCAACAATTTTTTCCCATGAAGCTCCAACTGATGCACCCACATACACAAGAATTGTGTTCCAAATTAGTGAACCAAGGAGAGTAAATAATAAAAAAGTCCAAAAGTTCATTCGAGACATTCCAGCAGGGATTGAGATTAAACTTCGTATTAGAGGTATTAATCGGCAGAAAAAAACTGTCCAAACACCATATCTGGAAAACCAATCATTTGCTTTATGTATATCTTTTTTTGTAAGTCGAAGGATATGTCCCCATTTTGCTACAATTTTTTCAAGCTTTTTCACGTCAAGTAATGTACCGATACCATAAAGGATGATTGCACCAACAATCGATCCTAAAGTTGAAAAGAATATCACACCGATTTTTGTTAATGAAGATTGGGTTGTCATGAACCCTCCGAAAGTTAAAATCACCTCAGATGGGATTGGAGGGAAAATATTTTCGAGTGCAATTAATAAAAAAATCCCGAAATAACCGAATGAATTCATTGTTTCAATTATCCAATTTTGCATGAACGTACCTCTATTTTAAGTTATTTAGTATATAAGAGTTAAATGAAACTACATATTCAACATTGTGCAAAATATACTATGCAAATAGACATGAATGCAAGTTTTATGTGGATTAATTATGAAGAATTTAATATTAGTAGCTTTATATGTTAGTTAGTATAATGGTAGTTATTAACTAGCTTAATTTAAATTAGGGGTGATCTAAATTGTATAAAGCAATTATATTCGATGTAGATGGTACGATTTTAGATACAGAGTCTGCAATTTTAAAATCATTTCAAAAAACATTATTAGACCATACTGGTGTAGAACATAAACTTTCGAATTTAACATTTTGCTTAGGGATTCCTGGGAAAGAATCATTAAAAAGACTTAATATCGAAAGTATTGATGAAGTTCATAAAGAATGGTGTAAGAATGTCTTACTGTTTTCACATGAAGTAAGTGTATTTAATGGACTGAAAGAAATCATCGAAACAATTGCATTACATAAAATAACAGGCGTTGTTACTTCTAAAACCAGACAAGAAATGAGAAATGAATATGATTCTTTTGAGTTAAATACTCATCTTCCACTTGAGATTTGTGCGGATGATACAGAGCACCATAAGCCACATCCACAACCTCTTCAAACTTTTTTGGAAAAAGCGTCGGTTCAACCGAGTGAAGCAATTTACATTGGTGATTCTATTTATGATATGCAGAGTGCAAAAGCAGCTGGAGTCCATTTCGGTCTCGCCCTATGGGGAGCTAAATCTGCAGAAAATTTTATCGATAAAGAATATATTTTTGAAAAACCAAAGGATTTATTACAATTAATAAAGAAATAAAGTTGAACTAGTGAAAAGATAAGGTAGGGATTAATATGTCATCAAATTTTGAAGCAATCTTTGAAGCGCCAAGTGCAAAAGAGTATATTGAATTAAGAGTTGCAGCAGGGTTAAGTCCTAAAGAAATTGAAGCTTCTTCAATCGGATTAAGCAATTCAATTCATGTTGTAACATTTAGAGATCAGTCTAAGCTGATTGGAATGGGGAGAATTATTGGTGACGGTGGTTGTTTTTTTCAAATCGTTGATATAGCTGTTGATCCTGAATATCAAGGTAAAGGGATTGGAAATCATATCATGAGTGAATTAACGAATTTTATCGAGAACAAGTTACCAAAAGGGGCTTATATTAGTTTAATAGCTGATTTACCTGCAGATGGGTTATATAAAAAATTTGGATTTGATTATACTGCACCCAAATCTGTCGGAATGTATCGAGCAATTAGATAAACAGTTTTGGAATTATAGGAGGGAAACGTATGTTTAATATTCAATTAGATTCTGAGCTTTCTATTAACTTATTAACCCCAAAATATGCTGGTATCCTTGTTGAAGCACTAATTGAAAATCAAGAATCCTTGAAAGAATGGTTAATCTGGGCTGAAACTATACCTAGTGTTGAAGAGTATAAAAAAACAATTATTCCAATGTGGCTTCAAAAGTTTGCTGATAATGATGGTTTTGAAACAGGCATTTTTTATAAAGATGAACTTATTGGAATGGCTGGTTTACATTATATCGATTGGACCAATCAAGCGACAGAAATAGGCTATTGGTTAAGCAATCGTATGCAAGGAAAAGGAATTATGACACGTGTTGTTGAAGGATTGACTACATATTGCTTTAAGGAACTTGAGCTGAATCGAGTTGTCATAAGAGCTGCAGTTGAAAATAGAAAGAGCAGAGCGATACCAGAACGACTTGAATTTAAAGAAGAAGGTATACTTAGAGCAGCTCAACAAATAAGAGGTAGTTCAGTCGATTTAGCGATCTATAGCATGCTGAAACAAGATTGGAATCAAAGAAATAAATAACGAGTAGAGAAGTACGTTAGCTTATCTTGCTAACGTTTCTTTTTACAAGATAATAAGGTTAATAGATAGAGTGATTGGGGGGGGGACAATGAAGACTAGTAAAGTTCATTATGCATGGATTATTTTGATTGTAACTTTCTTATCCGTAATTGTTGCAGCAGTAACAAATACAATGTCAGGTGTGATGATGATACCGTTTGAAGATGAATTCGGATGGAGTAGGGCATCAATTTCTGGCGCGTTTGCTGTTTGTATTACACTTGTTGGATTTTCAGGACCATTTATAGCAGGACTTTACCAAAAGTTTAACGTCAGAAAAGTTTTATTGGTAGGAATGGGAACTTTATTAACAGCAATACTGCTGACAACAATAATGACACAATTGTGGCAGCTTTATATCATTTGGGGAGTTATTATTGGATTAAGTGCGGGTGCATTTTTAACAGTATTAAATGCTTATATTGCTACTACCTGGTTTGAAAAAAAGCGTGGATTAGCACTTGGACTTTTAACGTCAAGTTCAGCTGCCGGACAGCTTGTATTTTTACCTTTATTGGCATATGTAGTTGAACAGTATTCATGGAGAAATGCAGTTTTGATTATTTTCAGTTTTGGCATGCTCATCTATTTATTAATTTGGATTTTTATGAAGAATGATCCAGCAGATGTGGGAGTTTATCCACTTGGGGCAGATAAAAGTAACCAAAAACAAACGAACAATGTTAATCCTGTGAAAGCAGCTTTTGAAGGATTAAAGCTTGGAGTAAAATCAAAAGTATTTTGGCTTTTAGCAGGTAGTTTTTTCATTTGTGGCTTTTCAACAAGTGGATTAATAGGAACTCATTTTATTTCACTTTGTATAGATTATGGATATAAGGAAGTAACAGCAGCAAGTATATTAGCATTTATGGGTATCTTTAATATTATTGGAACAACTTTATCTGGATATATTTCAGATCGTTATGATAATCGTTGGCTTTTATTTTGGTACTACGGTTTAAGAGGGTTATCTCTGTTAATTTTACCATTTGCGTTATCAACGAATTCGTTAGTTTATTTAGCAGCGTTTGCCATTTTTTATGGTATGGATTGGATCGCAACAGTTCCACCTACAATAAAATTAGCGACTGATCATTTCGGAAAAGAAAAAGTTGGCGTAATATATGGATGGATATACTCAGCACACCAACTCGGAGCTGGAGCAGCTACATATGGCGGTGGATTAATATATTCATGGTTAAATGCGTATCAATCAATTTTCATCGCAGCAGGAATTTTCTGTTTAGTTGCGACATTATTTGTGCTTAATATTAAAAGAAGAACAGTATTAGATCAAAATCTTTCTGCTTAAAAAATCAAATCATTTTTGAGGTAAAATCATGACGTACTTATATAAAATAACGAAAGAAAAATATCGAGTTATGCGTCAAAAAAATTGTTTCTGGGAAGGTAAAATTAGTAAAATAGCAACTTTAGAAAACATAAAATTCGAAAAGCTAACTCGATTTACTTTTGGAGGAAATATCGTTTATAGCATTGATGGGAAGCTTGTCGTTAAACTATTTCCCTCTTACGTTAATGATGAATTTGTTCAAGAAAAAAAGGTGCTAGAGCATTTAAACAGACAAAAATTATCAGTTGAAATTCCAAAACTTATAACGACGGGGCAATTTGAGGGATGGAATTACATAATTATGAGTGAACTTAAAGGTACTCTTTTAATTGATCTATTCGATTCATTAACTAAAATTGAAAAAGAACAAATTGCTGCTGATCTCGGTAAACTAATAAAAGAAGTTCACAGATCAACAGAATCGATTAATAAAGAAGACCTAGATTCATGGAATTATTTCTTAGCTGAACAATTTGAGAAATTGAAAGAACATCATAAAAATGCTGGTATTAGAGATGAGTTGTATGAACAATTAATTGATTACGTAGATGCAAAATCGATTCAACAGACTGATAAACTTGTATTATTAACGGGCGAATATACTCCATTTAATTTAATTATGAACAATGAGAATGGGTTATGGAAAATTTCTGGATTAATCGACTTTGCAGATTGTTTTGTTGGAAACGCAAAATATGACTTACTAGGTCCAATTGCTTTTATGTTCTTTCCAACTAAAGGTTTAAATCGAATTTTCTTAGAAAGTTATGGGTTTAAAAAGGAAGATTTAAATGAATCATTTCAAAAAGAATTATTGACCTTTTTATTACTCCATCGTTTCAGTAATATAAGTTACTATCAAGAGAAATTGGAAGCGGCGAAGGAAGCAAAAAGCTTTGAGGAGCTCAAAGATATTTTCTTTAATGTTGAATAGGTAAAAAGATAAAAAGTACGTAGAAAATGGCAAAATAATTTGTCATTTCTACGTACTTTTTTATGAACGTTCTGTTAATCTTTATTGTTGATAGTAAACAAAACGAATTGTTCTGAAAGATTTAGGATTTGAAATAATAAATGCTTAAAAAGAATTGATTGGAGCGGATATGCGAGACTCCTGTGGGAGTAGCGAGAAGGGTGAGAACCCTCATGCTTGCCTAGGAGGCTCAGCTCACACCCAACGGAAAGGGAGCATCCTGTAATGTAAATCAACATTATTTTTTACAGAGCCTTTATGAAAGAGCAATTAAAAATGGATATAACTCAGCGGTCATAATATTTTTCTTCACGGCAGGATCATTATTCATTATTTCTTCAGCTTTTTGACGCGTTTCTGTATTTAGAATGACGATACCAAATTCAGCTGCTTCAGTTCTCCCAGCTAAAAATACTGTTTTTTGATTATTTAAGTTTTGAAGATAGTGAAAATGCTCAGAAACAATAGCTCTTTCTTCTTCAGTTGAATCATCTAAAAAGGTTGAACGAACGGGTTTTATTACATAAATAAAGTTTTCCATATATCACTCATCCAATCGTATAATGTTAATAATAATATAGCACGTCTAGTATAGAATTTGTGATGTTCAGGAGGCGAAATCCATGAAAGAATTAATTGTAGCAAAACTTAAACAGATTGAAGAAGAGCATGATGTGAAAATTTTATTTGCAGTCGAATCTGGAAGTAGAGCTTGGGGATTCCCTTCTAAGGATAGTGACTATGATGTACGGTTTGTTTATGTAAATCGTATGGACTGGTATTTAAGTATTGATCAAAAACGTGATGTGATCGAGTATCCTATCAACGATATGCTTGATTTTAGTGGATGGGATGTAAAAAAGGCATTAAACCTTTTTGCTAAATCAAATCCAGCTTTATTAGAATGGCTAAGGTCACCGATCGTTTATGCAGATGAATTAACTCTTTCAGAAGAACTTAGGAAAACAGGTAATGAAATACTCTCCAAAAAAGCATGTATTTATCATTATTTACATATGGCTAATGGGAATTATAAGGATTATCTGCAAAGCCAAGAAGTAAAGATAAAGAAATATTTCTATGTGTTACGACCTATTTTAGCTTGTATGTGGATTGAAAAATTTCAAGAAATCCCACCCGTTTTGTTTGATTCACTTCTTGAAATGGATGGATTAGATGAACAGTTTTTAGCTGAAGTAAATAGTTTGCTCATACGAAAAAAACAAGGTGATGAGTTTGATTTAGAACCAAGGAAAAAAATTCTAAATGATTTTATTGAAGAGAAAATACGTTTTTTTGAAGAATATGTAAAGAACATCAATGAATCAAATGCGATGGACATTGAGGCATTAAATACTTTATTTAGAAAGACAATAAACGAGTCTTGGGAGTAACAAGGAATATTCCAAGCAGTTTTTGGGAAAAATTTCATTTGTATTTCTACAAAATGTTTCCCAAATTGCATTGGAGTGTGAACGAACGTGGCGAATTTAGAAAGTTTATTAAATCAGCAGCTGGCTAATTGGAATGTACTTTATGTGAAATTACATAATTATCATTGGTATGTAAAAGGACAGAATTTTTTTACACTGCATGAAAAATTTGAAGTTTATTATGACGACGCAAAAGTAATGGTAGATGAGTTGGGTGAACGTATTTTAACAATTGGGGCTAAGCCAATCGCTACCCTTCGTGAATATTTAGAAACTGCTACAATTAAAGAAGGGAACCATACGTTTAACGCAGAAGAAATGGTATCTGATTTAATTAAGGATTATGAAAAAATCGTACAAGAATCAAGAGACGTTATTTCAGTAGCAGAAGAAAGTAATGATCAAGAAACTGCGGATTTATTTTTAGGGAAAATAGCAGAAATAGAAAAGATGCTTTGGATGCTGAAATCTTTTCTTGGTAAATGAATAATTATTAATTCTAATGGATTAGTTGATTCGCTTGTTGTAATCAGCTAATCCATTTTTTTATTTTAAGAAACGAGAAACACAATGTTTTTTCCTTTAACTTCAAATGTTTTGCATAGAGGTTAAAATGGGTGTTAAGGAAATTTTTAAAAAAATTTATAAATTTACATAAAATAAATTGTATAATTATTTACAGTTAAGTATAATTATTCATTATATAAAGTATTTGATTTTGAAAAAGGGGATGGGTAAATGAACAAGGTTCTTTCAGAAAGCAGTTTTAAAAAGAATGGCTATACACAAAAAACAAAATGGAGTGTTGCAAAAAATAACTTTAATCCTGTAAAATGGTCAGATTTTAAGGGGAAGAATTTTTTATCAATTAGTCATTTTTCTTCGAGTGAATTATTGTTTTTACTTGAAAAAGCGCTTGAGTTTAAAAACATGCAAAAAGCCGGACAGTCACACCCTTATTTGAAAGATAAGGTATTAGGAATGATTTTTGAAAAAAATTCAACTAGAACTAGATTGTCGTTTGAAATAGGCATGATGCAGTTAGGTGGTCATGCAATATTTATGAATAGTAAAGATTTACAGATTGGTAGAGGAGAAAGTGTTCATGACACGTCAAAAGTTTTTTCTCGCTATGTAGATGGAGTGATGATTCGTGCAAATTCACATGACATGGTTACAGAGTTCGCAGAACATTCAACAGTTCCAATTATTAATGGATTAACAGATTTACATCATCCAGCTCAAATTATGGCAGATTTTCTAACAATTCTAGAACATAAAGGTAGATTAAAAGGTTTGAAGATTAACTATATTGGTGATGGAAATAATAATGTATGCCATTCGTTTATCGAAGGGTCAGCTAAGTTAGGAATTCACTTAACCATTTCTTGTCCACTTGGATATGAGCCGAATAAAGTTGTCCTGCAATCTATGAAACATGTGGCAAAAACAACTGGAAGTATCATTGAAGTTGTGAATGATCCGAAAGCTGGAGTAAGCGATGCCGATGTTGTTGTAACAGATGTTTGGACCAGTATGGGCCAAGAAGAAGAAACAGAGATTCGATTCAAACACTTTAGCTCATTTCAAGTAAATGATCATTTATTGGAAAATGCAAAAGAAGATTATTTGTTTTTACATTGTTTACCTGCCCATCGTGGGGAGGAAGTAACTGCTTCAGTAATTGATGGAAAACACTCAGTTGTATTTGATGAAGCGGAGAATCGATTACATGCACAGAAAGCGATTTTAGTAGCCTTAATGGGAGATTTATAAATTCATAATTTAAATTTAGGGGGAAAGAAAATGACAAAAGAAAAAATTGTATTAGCATATTCGGGTGGTTTAGATACTTCGGTTTGTATTAAATGGTTACAAGAAAAGTATGATTATGAGGTTATCGCTCTTTGTCTTGACTTAGGTGAAGGGAAAGATGTTGAAACAGTTCGTCAAAAAGCATTAGATTTAGGTGCAATAAAGTCATATATGATCGATGCGAAGGAACTTTTTGCAGCGGATTATATTATTCCTGCTTTAAAAGCAAATGCATTATATGAAGGAAAGTATCCATTGTCCTCAGCGTTATCAAGACCTCTAATTGCGAAGTTATTAGTCGATGTTGCTGAGCAAGAGGGAGCTATAGCTGTAGCTCACGGTTGTACAGGGAAAGGGAATGATCAAGTTCGTTTTGAAGTCTCAGTTATGGCACTAAATCCTATACTTAAAGTAGTTGCTCCGGTGCGTGAATGGGGAATGACTCGTGATGAGGAAATAAACTATGCAAATGAAAACGGTGTACCAATTCCAGTTGACTTAGATAATCCGTTCTCTATTGATGCAAATATTTGGGGTAGAGCGTGTGAAGCAGGTGTCCTTGAAAATCCTTGGAACGAAGCACCTGAAGAGGCATTTGCATGGACGAATTCAATCGAGCAAACTCCTGACAAACCAGAATATATCGAAATTGAATTTAGTGAAGGAGTTCCTGTAGCTCTAAATGGCCATTCAATCAACCTAGTTCAGTTAATAGAAGAATTAAATACTTTAGGTGGAAAACATGGTATTGGAAGAATTGATCATATTGAAAATAGATTAGTAGGAATTAAATCACGTGAAGTATATGAGAATCCTGCGGCACTTATATTAATTAATGCACATAAAGAATTAGAGTTTCTTACTTTACCTCGTGAAGTAACAAACTTCAAGGTTACAATTGAACAGCAATTTTCAAAATCACTTTATGATGGCTTATGGTATTCCCCATTAATGAAAGCATTAGATGCATTTATTAACACAACCCAAGAAACTGTATCAGGGATTATTCGTGTGAAATTATTTAAAGGCAACCATACAGTAGTTGGACGAAAATCAAACTACAGCTTATATAACGAAGAGCTTGCTACGTATTCAAAAGGAGACTTATTTGACCATAATGCTGCAGTTGGCTTCATCAAGCTATGGGGTTTGCCAACAAAAGTTTATAGTGAAGTGACAAATAAAAAGACGGTGTTCAGTAAATAAAGGAACTAATTAGTAGAAAAGGAGGAACTTATGTCAAAGCTATGGGGTGGACGTTTTACGAAGGATACGAACAAGTTGGTTGAAGAATTTACAGCTTCAATTCAATTTGATCAATTAATGGCAAAAGAAGATATTGCTGGCAGTATAGCACATGCGACGATGCTTGGTGAGTGCGGAATCATTGAAAAAAATGAAATCGAGTTGATCATAAAAGGTTTAAATCTAATCTTGAGCAAAATTGAAAATAATGAAGTTCAATTTAGTATTGAAAATGAAGATATTCACATGAATATAGAGAGTATGTTAATTGAAGAAATTGGACCAATTGGCGGGAAATTACATACTGGACGAAGCCGAAATGACCAAGTAGCTACAGATATGCATCTTTATTTAAAAAATAAAACCTCTTCAATTATTTCTTTAATTGAAGAGGTGCAAAACGTAATTATTCAGCGAGCAAAGAATCATGTATTTACGATCATGCCTGGATACACTCATTTGCAACGCGCTCAACCAGTCTCATTTGCTCATCATATATTAGCGTACTTTTGGATGTTAGAACGAGACAAAAGTCGTTTCAAAGATAGTTTAAAGCGAGTTAACATATCGCCTTTAGGTGCAGGTGCTTTGGCTGGTACAACATTTCCTATTAATCGCAAATTTTCTGCTGAATTATTGGGCTTTGATGATATTTATCAAAATAGCTTAGATGCTGTTAGTGATCGAGATTTTATTGTAGAATTTCTTTCTCATTCATCATTGTTAATGACTCACATATCTAGATTATCTGAAGAACTTGTCATTTGGTCTAGTCAAGAGTTTCAATTTATCGAGCTAGATGATGCTTTTTGTACGGGATCTAGTATTATGCCACAAAAGAAAAATCCAGATGTCCCTGAATTACTTCGTGGTAAAACAGGTAGAGTATATGGGAGCTTGTTTGGCTTGTTAACGGTATTGAAGGGATTACCTTTAGCGTACAACAAAGATATGCAGGAAGATAAAGAGGGTATGTTTGATACAGTCTATACAGTACAAAGTTCACTTCAGTTGCTTTCTGGCATAATTCAAACGATGAAAGTAAATGACAAACAAATGGTTGAAGCAGTTCAAAAAGATTATTCCAACGCTACAGATCTTGCGGATTATTTAGTGCGTAAAAATATTCCATTTAGACAAGCGCATGAAATTGTTGGGAAAACAGTGCTTTATGCAATCGAGCAAAATAAATTTCTTGGAGAATTAACGCTACAAGAATATAAGCAGATTAGCAATGTTTTTGATGAGGAAATATATTTTACGCTACATCCTAAAACAGTCATGGAAGCAAGAATTAGTGAAGGTGGAACTTCTTCAAATGCAGTATGGAACCAAATTTATAAAGCCGAAGAATGTTTAAGCATGAATTAATTTTATGATATAATAATTTCCTACTAAAAACGTCCAATTTAAAAGGGACGTTTTTATTTTGAATTTTTATAGTTAAAAAACTGAATTTTGATTTAAAATTCATAAATTCAGTTAGTGTAAGTAAATACTATAAAAAAGTTTCTAATAAAAGGTAGGTATAATATGAATGGCCAAGTAAAAGGTAGTGTTTTTAAAGCATCGGAAGGTATTGCTCATGCAGTATTTGTCATGATCGGTATAGGATCTTTAATAGAGAGTATTGGAAGGATTTTTCATTTTGATTCTCTACTTACGATAGGATTATCAGCGAAACTTTTGATGGCACCAGCTATTGGAGTAGGGATAGCAGTTCTTTTAGGAGCAAACACATTAATTATTTTCTCAGCGATGGCAGCATCCATTATTGGTTCAGGTGCGTTGCAAATGGTTGATACGACAATGACAATTAAGATGGGTGAACCAGTAGGTGCCTTGATTGCAGCATTAATTGCAATTTTTATTGGGAAAAGTGTACAAGGTAAAACGAAATTAGATTTAATGATCGTCCCACTATTATCAGTCTTAATTGCAGGTTTAGTTGGATTGTCCTTATCGAAATGGATTTCTCCTATTTTAATATCAGTAGGAAATTTCATAAAAGGTTCAACAGAAGGTTCTCCAATCATTTCTTCAATTGTATTAGCGGTTGTTTGGGGGATATTAATTGTTTCACCGGCATCTTCTGCAGCATTAGCAATCGCTTTAAATTTAGATGGCATTGCTGGAGGTGCGGCATTAGCAGGGTGTGCAGCGCAATTTGTAGGATTAGCAGTCATTTCAGCAAGAGAAAATGAACCTGGAAGTATTTTAGCTTTATTAATAACAACACCAAAATTACAGCTCCCAAATGTAACTAAGAATATAAATATTTTAATTCCAACTACTATAGCAAGCGCCGTCAGTGGACCAGTTTCTGCATTCTTATTTCATATTGAGGCGCCAAAAGAAATTGCCGGATTAGGATTATGTGCACTTGTTGCACCAATGAATTTATTATCTACATATGGAAGTTCAATTGTTATTCCCATGATTGTGACGTATATTTTAGTACCAGGAATTGTTTCATATATAATATATATCTTACTGAAAAAAATTGGATTAATCTCAGCTGGAGAACTAAAAATATAGTCTATTAAACAATAAAAAAAGAGTATCTTCGTGAACTGCACAATTGTTAGGTGATTCTAACATATTGAGATTAGTTCGATGAGATACTCTTTTGTTAATTTATATCATGTCATTTATCCATAAAGAATAATTTTAGTCCAATTCCTGTAAAAATTGTACCTTGAGCTAGATTAATAAATCGAGATGACTTTTCATTTTGTAAAAGTTTTTCTCCTAAACTTCCTGCAAAAACTGCAACAATTGAGAAAACAACTAATGTAAGTACCATAAATGTTAAACCTAAAATAATCATTTGAAGGGGAACTGCCATCCCGTGGTTTTTAGTAATGAATTGCGGTAAGAAAGCTAAGAAGAATAATGATACTTTTGGATTAAGAACATTCATTAAAAATCCACGACGATAAAGTGCTGGTAATGTTTGCTTTTTAGGTTTCGTAAACGAACCAACTTCATTACTTGAACGGAAAGCTTGAAACGCTAAGTAAAGTAAATAAAAAGCCCCTAGGTATTTTAAAATAGAGAAAGCAATATTAGATTGATATAACACTGCCGATAATCCGATTGAAGCAGCTAGAGTATGAATTGTAACACCTGAACAAAGTCCAAAGGCTGTCGCAATACCTTCCTTTTTACCATATGAAATACTTTGAGCCATTACAAATATGTTATCTGGTCCAGGAGCAACTATCAGTAATAATGAAACGCCAATAAATGAAAGATAAGTTGTTAAATCCAAATAAAGACCTCCTCTTAAATATATAGATAGTTTTTTTTATTCTACTTTAACATATAAATTCATTCAATATAAATCGTAGTTGAAAGTGAAAAGGCAAAGATGAAGAAAATAGAAAAGTAAATTCTTTCAAAGCTCTTAGTTGTGATACAAGTTTGAAAAGTTATAAAATAAAGGCGAATTACATATGAGATAAATTCGTAGTGGGGGATGACAAAGAGATGACTGAAAAAGAAAAAATGATTAATGGTGAATTATATCTTGCTAGTGATAGTGTACTTGTTAAAGATCGCGAAAATGCAAGACGCTTAACTCGTGAATTTAATCTAACTACTGAAATTGAATTTAGTAATAGAGAAAATTTGTTAAAGCAATTGTTTGGTACGACTGGAGAAAGTCTATATATTGAACCTACATTTCGTTGTGATTATGGATACAATATTCATGTTGGTCAAAATTTTTATGCAAATTTTGATTGTGTTATTCTTGATGTTTGTCCTGTACACATCGGGGAAAACTGTTTTATGGCACCAGGCGTTCATATTTATACCGCAACACATCCGTTAGATCCAATCGAGCGAGCAAGTGGTATTGAATTCGGAAAGCCTGTAACAATTGGAGATAATGTTTGGATAGGTGGCCGTGCAATCATTAATCCAGGAGTCAATATCGGACATAATGTAGTCGTTGCGTCGGGGGCAGTTGTTACGAAAGATGTACCTGATAATGTAGTGGTCGGAGGGAATCCAGCTAGGATTATTAAAGAGATTAAATAAGTTTATATTCATTTAACCGATTTAATCTGATGAATAGGGTTGTTATAGCAACTCTTTTCTACGAACTAAAACCTATTGGAATCGGAGGCTAATGAATGAGTGATCTAAATACATTATTTCGTAAACGTATTGGCATTCCAGAAAGTGAAAAAATTACATTTGAATTATTAAGTAAAATTCTTGTAAATACAGCTATGACTTTCCCGTTTGAAAATTTATGCATTATCAATAAAAAGACAAGGAGTATTACAAAAGAGAATTTAGTGACTAAAATGCTAGTAAACCATGAAGGTGGACTTTGTTATGAGTTAAATTCTATTTTATATTTCTTTCTAATTGAAAATGGATTTAACGCAACTCTTGCTAGTGGAGTTGTTTATGATCATGTTAAAAAAGGGATATCAAGCAATTGGCAGAACGCATGCGACTATCCTTTTAACCCATGAGGAACAAATTTATTTAGTCGATACTGGCTTTGGGGCTAACATTCCATTGAAACCAGTTCCTTTAACAGGAGAGACAGTTATCTCTACAAACGGCGAATATCGAATCAAAAAAGAGGATACTAGTTTTGGAAATTATGTTCTTGAAATGAAATTAAAGCATAAGGATACAGATTGGAAAGTAGGATATGCATTTGATACGAAAGACACAACATCCGATGTATCAGAACTTAATAACATCCAAACAATCATCGCTGAGCATGAGGAATCTCCATTTAATAAAAACCCTTTAATTACTCGTTTAACAAATCGGGGGAATTTAACGTTAACAAATACCTCATTTACAAAATGGGAGGATGGAATCGTTACAAAAGAAGAAATTGATAATGTGAGATTTAAAGAGTTAGTGAGTCAATATTTTGGGATGGATAATACTTAATAAAAGGGAGGTACCATTAGATGGTACCTCTTTTTCGGTAAAATTTCATTGAAATAGTTGAAAGTATGAATATGGCAATTATCATATAAGCGATACCACCAATTAACCCTAAAGTACGTGGATCTAAGTATTTTAGAGCGGATCCAGCAATAAACATTGAAATGCCTAAAATCGTATTTGATATAGTTGCCAGTAGTCCAAACATAGTTCCTTGATGTTGTTCATCGATTTCCTTCATAAGGATTGTATCGAAGCAAGTGTTACATATCCCTGACATAAATGCAGCTCCACAGAACATTAGAAAAGCGAAGATTACTAAATGGGTTCTGCTTAAAATCACATGAAATAACCCTTCAAGTAAAAGACAAATTAAACCTGAAATAAGAAGATTACTTCGTAGTTGATTTGCGACAGAAAAGCTTAACATCAAACCAATCCCTAACGCCCCATAAAAAAGCCCTACTCCTACATCTCCTAGATGGTACACTCGAATGGCATAAATACTTATAAGAACATTATCTAATCCATTAATCGAAGCAATTAACATTTCACAGAATAGAAGAATTTGTACCGGAACAGATAACAAAATTACTTTTTTAAAGACGGAAAAAAGGTTTTTCTTTTTAGTAGCATTGTTAACTTTAACTTCTTTGTTCTCAGGAAAAACAACTGTAAAAATGATGGCTGCGGATCCTAAAAATGAAGCTGCATTTAACCAATATGTTACATATGGTCCAAAAATAAATGAAACGACTCCTCCTGAAAGAGCTCCAATAATTAAAACAATGCCAACCATAACTTGTTCAAAACTATTCACTTTTACTAAATAATCTCTGTCAACTAGTCTTGGTATTGCAGATTTTCTCGTTGGAGCATAAATAGCTTCACCAGCTGCTAACATAAATGAACTTAAATAAACAATCCAAATGTCCTGCTCACTTTTTACAAAAAGAAACGACAATGCAAATGCAATCCTTATAAGATCCGTAGAGATTAAGATTATTTTTCTTGGAAATCGATCTGCTAACCATCCGCCAATAGGTCCAAAGAATAAGGAAGGAATAACACGAATTGCTAAAGTTATACCTACGGCCAAGCCTGATCCAGTTAATTGAAGAAGCATTGCTAATACAGCTACAGAACTAAAACGATCCCCAATTCCATTCACTATTCCAGCAAGAAATAACTTACGATATTGTTTTTCAGACTTTATAAAAGAAATAGACATCGTAGTCACCCCATTTTCTCTAGTTTTATAACTATCTAATTTTATAGCTATCTAATTAGTTTTATAAAAAAATATGGGTGTCTTATGAACACCCTTAACTTAACCACCATAATTCTACCGGATTTAATTCATATTGATTATTTTCACGGTACATATACTGGCACATAATCAGTTCACGTCTTAATGTTGCATAATCCTCATGGAATTGCTTTAAAAATTCATTGATTTCTTTCTCAGGATAAACTCTCCCAAACTCTAACCCTTTAATCATATGCGCAAGTACAACAAGCTTTTTCTTTCGCTGTGCAGGATAAATTTTCAGTTTCCCATCTTTCGTAAAAAAGTTATTAATTATTGCTGTACGTTCCTCATCTGTAACCGACATTTCCACGTTCGAACCTCCTCCTGTTCCTACTGTAAAAATGGCTTTTGCATTCATTTCTAGAATTTTTGTGTTGAGCGAAAAAAAGATCGTATTTTTATCTCGACGTTCTTTTATAAGACCTACTTCTCGAAGTTTCCCAATATGATGTGTAACTGTTGGTGGCTTAAGTCCTAATTTTTCAGCAAGCTCTAGTCCACTCAATTGTCCTTGTTGAAGCAAAGCGATAATACGAACGCGTGTAAGATCCCCTAATGCTTTATGAAAATCTACAATCTTATTTAGTTGCATTTTAAAACCACCTACTTTTATATTTATCTAATTAGATAGTAATCTAATTAGAATTGAAATTCAATACTTAGGTTATATAATTTATAAAATTTTCTTTCTTCTTTTTATCGATTGTTATATAAAATGGTCTAATCAATAGTGGATAAATGCCGATAAGTGTATTAATAAAAAAATATGTACATACTTCCTTGATAAAGAGTCTAAAGAAAAACTCGATTAAGTGTGAAAATGAGTTTAGAATAAATCATTCGAATGCATAGAAAGGTGGAAAGAATATATGTCAGTCATAAATAAATTAGCAAGTGCACTAAGTCGCAATGATGAAGAGCCTAATGTTGAGCTTGCCATACAAATTGTAAATGATAACAATAAAGATTCTGTTAAAGAACTAGTAGACAATTTATTTAATAAGAACAAAGGGATTCAAAATGACTGTATAAAAGTTCTTTATGAAATTGGTGATCGTGATCCTTCATTACTTATAGATTATCTAGATGAATTTCTTTCACTACTAGATAGTAAAAACAATAGACTTCAATGGGGAGCGATGACAGCACTTAACAGCGTAACTCTTTCGATTCCAGCATTAATTAATTCTGCTTTGCCCAAAATAATATCAGCAGGTGAAAAAGGCTCTGTCATAACAAAAGATCAGGTTGTTAATATACTAATTAAGCTTTGTTCAATCGAGGAATATGAAACAAATGCATTTGACTTGTTAATCAAACAACTAATTATAAGTCCAACGAATCAATTGCCAATGTATGCTGAAAGAACAATGCCTATAATTAAAGAAGAAAATAAACAACTTTTCGTTGATGCTCTTACTTCGCGACTTGATGAGATTGAGAAAGAGTCGAAAAGAAAACGAGTTGAAAAGGTAATAAAGAAAAATAGTTGATAAATTAGAAGGACTGCCTGGCAGTTCCTGTTTTATTTTTAATATCCGAAAGTATTGATATGGAAGGAATTAATGACATTGATATGGAATATTTTACAAAAAATAAGAGGAGAATTTAGTATGGCTAAAATAATGAATATAGCATCTTTTATCCTTTCAATGGTGAGCTTAATATTATTTTCTATTTATATGTCAGCTGGATATAGCTTGAATTTCTTAAGGGAAATATTCGGATTCCACCCTTTAACCATTATTTTAGCTATTTGTATTTTAGCTCTTATACCAGGTTTATTAGGTTTAGCAGGTGCTCCTACATGGAAAGGAAAAGTAAGAAGTATCCTGACTTTAACAATTATAGTTTGTTTATCTACATTTCTTACAATTGTCGTTATGTTCGAAAGAATTATACAGTCGACTTAATTATTTTAAAAACTATTATTTCAAAAGTTAAACCTTCAACAAAAAAGAGGTAATTTGTAGTTTTATGGAGAATTATAAATTACGTGTGATTTTCGATGGAGGAGTTAATATGAAAAAAGTTCTAGTACTTGGTGGCACAAGATTTTTTGGAAAAAGGCTCGTTCAGAAATTAATCGATCGAGGGTTTGATGTTTCGATTGCAACTAGAGGTATTACGAAGGATAGTTTTGGAGATAAAGTAAATCGTTTAATTATCGATCGAAAAAATCCTGAATCATTAAAACAATTAAGTAATCAGCATTGGGATATTGTTTATGATAATATTTGTTATACGCCAAATGAAGCGAGTGAAATCATAGAAGTTTTAACTAATCATGTAGAGAAATTTATTTTTACTTCAACGTTAGCGGTTTACGATGAAGGGTTAAACCATATTGAAGAGGATTTTAATCCTTATACATACCCAATTAAGTATGATGAATTAAATGAATATACTTATGGGGAAGGAAAACGTCTTTCAGAGGCTGTCCTATTTCAAACGGCTAGTTTCCCTGTAATTGCTCCAAGATTCCCGGTTGTATTGGGAGATGACGATTACACGAAGAGACTTCTTTTTCATGTTGAAAAAGTTGCTACTAAAGAAGAAATTGTTATTTCAGACATGGGTAGAGAGATGACATTCATCAATTCAGATGAAACAGCGGAATTCCTATATTGGTTAGGTGAGAGTAAAATAGAAAATGTAGGTCCCATTAATGCTTGTTCAAATGGAGTCATTACGTTTAATGAAATAGTAGAACTTTGTGAAGAGGCAACTGGAGAAAAAGCAAAAATTAGTATAGAAGGTCCAAAGGCTAGTCATTCACCTTTTGATGCATATAGCGATCGAACGTTGAGTAATGAAAAGGCTAAAAAAGAGGGATTCCAATTTTTAGATGCACATAGTTGGATGAAAGAACTAATTTATCAATTTAGTTTAGAACAGAGAAAATAAAAAATTCACAAAAAATTCAATAAATCCTGTTCAATAAAATTCCGGTATTCTGGAAATTCCGGAATTTCGGAAATGATAACAGAAGTTTTTCCAGAAATACGGAATAAATTTAAAATTAAAAGTTTGAAAATTATAAATAAATTAAATATTCATTGGTTTATCAATAGATAATCACCTATTTATAACTTGGCACACTATTTGCTAGTATCTATTTTAGAAGGATCTCAATACGTAGAGGGGAGAAAATAAATACTAGAAATAGAATAATAGTTTATTATTACACCAAAAATGAAAGCGTTACCAAGCAAGTGCCAAAATGTAAAATTAACAAGGAGGTTATTATGGAGATATTAATCATTTTATTATCATTAGGACTTTTAATGTTTGTTGCTTATCGTGGTTTTTCAGTTATTTTATTCGCTCCAATTTGTGCGTTATTTGCAGTACTTTTGACCGAGCCTAGTTGGGTATTTCCGTTTTTTAGTAATATATTTATGGAAAAGATGGTCGGGTTTATTAAACTGTATTTTCCTGTATTTTTACTTGGTGCTATTTTCGGTAAAATTGTTGAAATGTCAGGGATTGCTGAATCAATCGCAAAGACAATTATTCAATTAGTTGGAGCAAAACGCGCGATTTTAGCCATCGTATTAATGGGTGCAATTTTAACATATAGCGGAGTTAGCTTATTTGTAGTTGTTTTTGCCATCTATCCGTTTGCTGCTAACCTATTCCGTGAAGGGAATATACCAAAACGATTAATTCCTGGAACGATTGCTTTAGGTGCATTCACTTTTACAATGGATGCTTTACCAGGTACACCACAGATTCAAAACGTAATTCCTACTACATTCTTTAAAACAGACATTTATGCTGCGCCGTTTTTAGGAATTCTAGCAGCGATTTTCGTTTTCTTAATCGGGCTTTGGTATTTAGAATCAAGACGTAAAAAAGCTGAAAAAGCCGGAGAAGGATATTTAGGGTTTAATGGAGAAATTGCTGCTTCAGAAGAAACAACAGTTACAACTACTGAAGTCACTTCTTTAACTACGAATACAAATACCGTTTTAAGACAAGTATTAGCATTTGTGCCTTTAGTTTTAGTTGGTGTTTCTAATAAGTTTTTTGTTAGCTATTTTCCCGATTGGTATCCAAATGGATTTGATTTTAAATCAATTGGATTAGAAGCATTCGGAGTAATTCAATTACCTGCAGTTGTTGGGATTTGGTCAGTTGAGTGTGCATTAATAATCGGGATACTGTCTGCAATGGTTTATGGCTTCAAACAAATGAGACATAATCTTCAATCTGGTATTAATGTAAGTATAGGCGGTGCATTATTAGCTGCTATGAACACAGGAGCTGAATATGGATTTGGTGGCGTAATATCTGCGTTACCAGGTTTTGGGTTAGTTTCTAAAGGGATTTCCACAACATTTTCGGATCCATTAGTAAATGGTGCAGTGACAACAACAACTTTAGCAGGTATTACAGGATCTGCTTCAGGTGGTATGGGAATCGCATTAAGTGCAATGTCAGATAAATACATTGAAGCGATTAATAAATACGATATTCCACCAGAAGTAATGCATCGAGTTATTTCAATGGCATCTGGAGGTATGGATACATTGCCTCATAACGGTGCAGTTATAACATTATTAGCTGTAACTGGTTTAACACATCGCCAGTCATATAAAGATATTTTTGCTATTACATTAATAAAAACAGTTGCAGTTTTCTTTGTCATCGCAGTATTCAAACTAACAGGACTAGTTTAAACATGTTAATCTACTAATCTTACTTTTGAAGGGAGCAGTAATATGAGCAAGAACAAGGTTATTACATCGGTAGAAGAGGTTGTAGCAACTATTCAAGATGGAGCTACAATTATTGTTGGGGGATTTGGGCTTTGTGGAATTCCTGAAAAAATGATTTTAGCGTTAAGAGATAAAGGAACGAAAGACTTAACAATTGTAAGTAATAATTGCGGTGTTGATGATTGGGGTCTTGGTCTATTACTTGCTAACAAACAGATTAAAAAAATGGTTTCTTCATATGTTGGTGAAAATAAAATTTTTGAAAAACAGTTTTTAAGTGGTGAACTTGAAGTTGAACTTGTTCCACAGGGGACACTTGCAGAAAGAATTCGTGCAGGTGGAGCTGGGATCCCAGGTTTTTATACGGCAACCGGTGTGGGTACACCTATTGCAGAAGGTAAGGAACACAAACAGTTTAATGGTAAAACATATTTGTTAGAGGAAGGCATAACAGGTGATTTTGCATTTGTTAAGGCATGGAAAGGTGATAAACAAGGTAACCTTGTTTTCAGAAAAACTGCGCGTAATTTTAATCCACTTGCAGCGATGGCTGGTAAAGTAACAATTGCTGAAGTTGAAGAATTAGTTGAGGTTGGGGAACTTGATTCTGATGAGATTCATACGCCAAGTATTTATGTTCAACATGTTTTCCTGGGACAAAATTACGAAAAACGAATTGAACGCAGAATGACAACGGGAGTATAGGAGGCTAATAAAAATGAGAGATATTCGACAATTAATTATTCAAACTGCTGTTAAAGAAATTCAAGATGGCATGTATGTGAACCTTGGGATTGGACTTCCTACTTTATTAGCAAATTATATTCCAGATGGAATTGATGTAATGCTTCAATCTGAAAATGGATTATTAGGAATTGGACCTTATCCTACAGAGTCCGAGATTGATGCTGATTTAATCAATGCAGGTAAAGAAACAGTTACTGCTACAAAAGGTGCATCTTATTTTGATAGTGCTGAATCATTTGCAATGATAAGAGGTGGCCATATTGATCTGGCAATTTTGGGCGGTATGGAAGTCTCTGAAACTGGTGATTTAGCAAACTGGATGATTCCTGGCAAAATGGTTAAGGGTATGGGTGGAGCTATGGACTTAGTAAATGGTGCTAAGAAAATTGTTGTCGTAATGGAACATGTTAATAAATACGGTGAAAGCAAAGTTAAGAAATCATGTACTTTACCATTAACAGGTAAAAGTGTTGTTCATCGATTGATTACGGAATTAGCAGTTTTCGATTTTACGGACAAAGGAATGGTATTAGTAGAATGTGTAGGAGATGCTACGATTCAAGAAATCCAAGAGAAAACAGAAGCTGCTTTTATTATTAGTCCAGGATTGTTAAATAATGTGAACTAAAAGTGGAAGGAGAAATAAAAAATGCAACAAATGCTTTCACAAAAAGTAGCATTAATTACTGGAGCTGGTAGTGGAATAGGCTATGAAATCGCTAAAACTTTCGCCGAGCAAGGTGCATCGGTTGTTTTAACTGATTTAAATGAAGAGAATGTTCAACAGTCTGCTGCACTATTAAGGGAACAAGGTTTTAAAGCAATTGGTTACGCGTGTGATGTGACGAATGAAATTCAAGTAAAAGAAGTTTTTCAACAAGTCATTGATCAATTTGGAGAACTGCATATTGTAATCAATAATGCAGGTTTACAATATGTTTCACCAATTGAAGATTTTCCAACTGAAAAGTTTGAACTTTTAATAAAGGTCATGTTAACTGCTCCATTTATTAGTATTAAACATGTATTTCCAATTATGAAAAAACAAAATTATGGCCGAATTATTAATATGGCTTCAATAAATGGGTTAATTGGTTTTGCTGGTAAAGCAGCTTATAATTCTGCAAAGCATGGTGTCATCGGTTTAACGAAGGTTGCTGCATTAGAGGGATCTCAACATGGGATTACTGTGAATGCAATTTGTCCAGGTTATGTGGATACACCGTTAGTTCAAAATCAATTAGCTGACTTAGCTAAGACAAGAAATGTACCGTTAGAAAATGTTTTAGAAGAAGTAATTTATCCACTAGTTCCTCAAAAACGATTACTATCAGTGAAAGAAATTGCAAATTATGCAGTGTTTCTTTCAAGTGAATATACAAGTGGAATTACTGGCCAAGCAAATGTAATTGATGCGGGTTATACAGTACAGTAAAACATTAAAGGTAGGATAAGGATGAAGAACATGATCGAAAGATTTATGTTCTTCATCCTTAATCCTGTTTTTTCTTTAAGTTCTTTTCTAAAAGATTGTTGTTTTTAGGTTTGGTCATTTAGACAGAAGTTTATTGGAATGGATATGCGAGAATCATGTGAGAGATGTGAAAGGCTGAGACCCATTAGTGGTCAAAAAGGTAGGTATGCTAATATCACGACTTCCTGTCATAAGGCATGCATGAGCCACAACGTCCAGAATGCCCAGTTCAGAGCCTACAAAAAGGGAGTGATCTGGAGTTGGAATCAACTTGCACATTCTTGAGTAGCAACAATAGATGCGAAAACAACCTTACCCCCTATTTACTCCTATCTGATAAATTTATTATGATAAAATAATCTGATAATTACTAATATTTAAGTTATAATATGAGTAAACTTTGTCTTTTTGATTGAAGAGTGGGGGGAAATGATGAATAAGATGCTCCAAAACCTACCATTTAATTGGATTCAAGAAATTATTAATCTAGCTACGGAATGGATAGTTGTCGTTAATAGAGAAGGAAAAGTTTTATATATGAATGAATCATACTGTGAGTTTGTAGGTCGAACCGCAGATGAAGTGATTGGGATGGATGTACAAGACGTTATTGAAAATTCAAGAATGCATATTGTAGCCAAAACAGGTCAAGCTGAAGTTGCTGAAATTCATCCAATAAAAAATACTGAAATGGTAGCTAATCGATATCCTTTATATATCGAAAATGAATTAGTTGGTGCAGTTGGAACTGTTATGTTCCGTAATCCACAAGAATGGATTGTGTATTCAAAGAAAGTGGAACCGTTAATTGAGGAATTAAACTACTACAAAAAGAAATTTGAAAAAGAGTTAAGTAGTAAATATAGCTTTAAACAATTAATTGGAAATACCTCCTCATTTAATGCTGCAAAACACTTAGCTGAAAAAGTTTCAGTAAGTACATCTGCTATTTTGCTCTTTGGAGAATCAGGAACAGGTAAGGAATTGTTTGCCCATGCTATTCATGACGCTAGTCCAAGAAGAAATTTTCCATTTGTTCGTGTAAATTGTGCCTCTATTCCGGAACATTTACTAGAATCAGAGCTTTTCGGTTATGAAGAAGGAGCGTTTACAGGGGCAAAACGAGGTGGGAAAAAGGGAAAGTTTGAGTTGGCAAATAGAGGAACAATCTTTCTTGATGAAATAGGAGACATGTCTCTTCATATGCAAAGTAAGCTACTTAGAGTCCTTCAAGAAAAAGAGATTGAACGTGTTGGAGGCACTTCACCGATATCGATTGATGTAAGGGTGATCGCGGCAACACATCGCAACTTAGAAAATATGGTTGTTCTAAGAGAATTCCGACAGGATTTATATTACCGATTAAATGTAATAAAAATTGATATTCCTCCATTACGAGAACGAGTTAAAGATATTCCTTTGATCGCAAATTCTTTATTAGAAAAACTAGAGAGAAAATTCCATCGACATGGGATTACGATTTCCAATGAAGTCATTCAAATTTTAAAAGCTCATCATTGGCCAGGAAATGTTCGAGAACTTGAAAATGTTCTTGAGCGCTGTGTAAATGTATTAATTGGTAATGTAATTACACCAGAGCAACTGCCTTTATATTTATATGAAATGCCAATGAATCAAAGAAGTACACCTCAATTTGATCTTTCAATGAGTTTGCAAAATGGAGTAAAACCAATAAAACCATTAAAAGAAGTAATTGAAGATGCTGAGAGAAATGCAATAATTAAAGCACTAATCGAATCTAATGGAGATAAAATAGCAGCATCAAAATTGTTAAACATTAGCAAATCAACATTCTATGAAAAATGCAAACTATATCATATTCGTAAATTGGAATAGGATGTAAATTAAATATAATCTAGGGGGATAAAGATATGGGAGAGAAAGTTGTAATTGTAAGCGCTGTCAGAACTGCAATCGGTAATTTTAATGGAGCTTTAAAAGATATATCTGCAGTTGAATTAGGAGCTAAGGTAATACAAGAAGCATTAAGTAGAGCTGGGATTGAAGGCAATCAAGTTGATGAAGTAATAATGGGAAATGTATTGCAAGCTGGATTGGGGCAAAATCCTGCAAGGCAGGCTGCTGTAAAGGCAGGTATACCGCATTCGGTTTCTGCTATGACAATCAATAAAGTATGTGGATCAGGATTAAAGACTGTGCATTTAGCAACGCAAGCAATTTTAGCTGGAGATGCTGAAATTATTGTAGCGGGCGGTATGGAAAATATGAGTCTAGCTCCGTATTTGTTACAAGGAGCTAGAGATGGATTTAGAATGGGAGATAAAAAAGTAGTCGATAGCATGATTGCTGACGGTCTATGGTGTGCTTTTAATGATTATCATATGGGAATAACTGCAGAAAACCTAGCAGAAAAATATGAAATTACGAGAGAAATGCAAGATTTATTTGCAGTTCAAAGTCAACATAAGGCTGAGGAAGCGATTAAAAATGGAAAATTTGAGGATGAAATTGTATCAATTGAAATTCCTCAACGTAAAAAAGATCCAATTATTTTTAAAGATGATGAGTATCCAAAATTTGGGGCATCAATTGAGAAAATTTCAGCGCTTAGACCTGCATTTGATAAAAATGGGTCTGTCACAGCAGCTAATGCATCTGGAATAAATGATGGTGCCGCAGCGGTAGTGATAATGAGCGAAAGAAAAGCTAGGGAATTAGGAATTGTACCATTAGTTAAAATTAATGCAAATAGTAGTGCAGGAGTGGATCCAAGTATTATGGGGATTGGAGCAGCATTTGCGGCTAAAAAAGCAATTGAAAAATCAAATATTGAACTAAATGATATTGGATTAATTGAAGCAAATGAAGCATTTTCTGCTCAATCGCTTTCTGTTATGAAGGAATGCGGTTTTGATGAAAATATCGTGAATGTAAATGGAGGAGCAATTGCACTAGGCCATCCGATCGGTGCGAGCGGAACGAGAATTTTGGTTTCACTAATTCATGAAATGAAGAAACGAGAAACTCAATATGGACTTGCAACACTTTGTATCGGTGGTGGTCAAGGAGTTGCTACAATTGTTGAAAATTGTTTTGAATAACAATTATAAATGTGCCTATTTGGGGACATTGTCAACACACTGAAAGAGCCTATTTGGGGACATTGTCAACACACTGAAAGAGCCTATTTGGGGACATTGTCTACACACTGAAAGAGCCTATTAGGGCTCTTTTTTCATTACTTTCAAATCTTTTGAGCATACTAACATTAAAAGGAAGTAAAGGTCGTGAATTGTGTATTCAAATGTAATTTTTATTTTTATGTATTCGATTGTTGGTATATTCACTTTTAGGTTCTTATACAAACAACTAATATATTTTTTTCAAGCTAGCAAAACCAAATTAAAACATGTAATGAAAATTACAATCTGTTATTTATTAATTTTATCCTTAACATGTTTATGTTCCCAAAAAGCTGCAAGCTCAGTATTTCCAATTTTAAATCACACAGGTATCCAATTTAAGTTGCTTGCTAGTATTATGATGTTTATGGTAATCATCTTAAATTCGATTTGGACGATCACAAATCTTTATATTATTAATAAACTGCCGAATTATACAACTTACATAAAGTCCATTATTTTAGGACTATTTTTTATTTCTATTATCGTAGTTACAACTATTTTAATTTATGGGAATATATATCAAGATTATAATAATTTCTATTTGGATAAAGATCTTCACCATGAACACGGAATCTTTAAAAATTCGGAAAGAGTATCTGGAATAACGAATTTTCTTTATTTTAGTAGTGTTGTTATATTTAGGATTGGTATAGATGAGGTAAATATTGTTGGCGCGGATTTAAAGTGGATCGTAATGAGCGAAATGTTTCTATCGTATTTACTCATGAGCATTTTCGTTCCAAGCATAATTACGTTACTAGACCCAAAAGATAATCAGAAGAAAAAGAATAAAGTGAAAAAATGAAAAATTACTGTGAAAATTGCGGTAATTTTTTTTTATAATGATATGATTAGTGTACAAGTTATTCTAGAGGAGAGAGGAGAATCTCATTGGGGAATAAAAAAATAACAAAACTTATGACTAGTAGTTTAACTACTATACTATTAACATCATCTATTTTTATGTTAAATAATATAAGTTTAGGAAATTTAAAGATTAATAATAAAGTAGATGCAGCCCAAAATACTAATAAGCCAATCACGGTAACACTCGCGGGTGATATGATGTTTGAAGGGAAAATTAACTATCAAATAAAAAAATATGGTGTTGATTATCCATTTAAATATGTAAGCCCGTACTTTAAAAAATCAGATCTAACCGTTGTTAATTTGGAAACAAGTATTTCAAATCGAGGAAAAGCTGAAGATAAGCAATTTAGATTTAGAGCAAATCCATCAGTCGTCAAGGGAATCAAGAATTCAGGTATTGATATTGTGTCTCTGGCTAACAATCATTCTCTTGATTACGGAAAAGATGCTCTTATGGATACGTTGAATTATGCGAAAAAAGAACAAATAGGTACAGTAGGTGCTGGTAAAAACAGTAAAGAAGCTTTTACAGCGCAATATCGTACGATAAATGGAAAGAAGATTGCTATACTTGGTTTGAGCCATGTTTTACCTGAATCATCATGGTTTGCAGGTTCGAATAAAGCAGGGATTGCATCAGCATATACGACTAATCCAATGATGCAATATGTGAAATATGCTGTTAAAAAATCGGATTACACGATTATCATGATCCATTGGAATAAAGAGAGAAAAGATTATCCAGAGGATTATGCTAGAAAACTAGGGAAACAGTTTATTGATGCAGGTGTTGATGCAGTGGTAGGGGGACATAGTCATACTTTAATGGGAACAGAAATTTATAAGGGAGCACCGATCTATTATAGTTTAGGTAACTTTATATTTGATGGCTCAAATGATCCAAAAGGTCAAGAAAGTATGATTGTTAGATTGACTCTACAAAACAATAAAGTAAAAAGTTCTATTATTCCTTTAAAAATTAATAACGGTATTCCACGTACAGTTAATGCTAATTACAATCAAACAATAATCAAAAAACTAAGTAACATATCTTATAATACAAAGTTCACAACGAACGGAACATTATTATATAAATAATTAAAAGCGGTAGTTCATTTAAAAGGAACTGTACTAACCTAAATTAGTGAGACAATATAAAACACCTTCGAAATGGTATACTTTACACAAGTACATTAATCGGAGGTGTTTTTGCGTGGGCAAAAACGTATATTCAAGTAAAGTGAAATGGGCAGTTGTAAAAGATAAGCTGGCAGGGAACTTGTCTACTAAAGAAATTATGGAAAAATACGATATTCGAAATAAATCTCAGGTTGAGACATGGATGAGATGGTACAAGAAGGGTGAAATCTATAGATTTGATCAACCGATTGGAAAACAATATACCTTCGGTCATGGACCTGAATTCACAAGTGAAGACGACTTGAAAAACAACCAAATTACCCATCTAAAGATGGAGAACGAAATCTTAAAAAAGTATTTGGAGC